>Ga0187893_10001571_pt1 | contig 54306 bp, 53 predicted proteins | sample MA1701074metaG_FD_139574 | JGI IMG/M metagenome (GOLD analysis project Ga0187893, IMG submission 139574) | White microbial mat communities from a basaltic lava cave in the Kipuka Kanohina Cave System on the Island of Hawaii, USA - MA170107-4 metaG ... | reverse complement strand
TTCGGCATCGGCGCGCCGCCCTACGCGGTCTACCTCACGCACCGCCTGACCGACACGCTTGCGTTCCGCGCGACGCTCTCCAACATGGTGATCTTCTCGGTCTCGATCCGGGCCGTCGTGTTCACGGCAAGCGGGCTCATGCTCGCCGACCGCGTCATCGGCTTCGTGGTGCTCATGCCTTTCGCGTTGGCGGGGCTTTGGATCGGAAACCGCATCCAGGATCGCATTTCGCGCGCGGGCTTCCTGCGCGTCGTGGCGGGCCTGCTGCTCGTGATCGGCTTTTCGCTGCTGGCGCGCGCGCTCGTTCCCGCTGCGCCGGCTTGAATCTGCTATCATCCGCCGCGGAGGCCGCAGCACCATCGCGCGACTTCCCGGCCGGCCCGCTCTCCGTAACCCCTTGACGCCGAGTTCCCAAAATCCTGCGAGCAAGCCTGCTCCGTTCACGCGTGCCCAGTTCGAGCAGGGGCCCGGTGAAGTACTGAGCCGCGGCCGCTGGGCCAACGCAGTGCTGTACCTCCATTACCATGAGGGCGGGCGCTGGGTGGTGAAGGACTTCCGGCCGCGCAACTTCGCGGTGCGCAACACCGCCGGGCGCCTGCTGATCCGGCGGGAGATGCGCGCCCTGCGCAGGCTGGCAGGGGTCGCGGGCGTGCCGGCCGGAGCGTTCCGGGTCGACGCGCACGCGCTCGCCTACCACTTCATTCCCGGCGTGCCGCTCAACCACGCGGACCTTGGAGCGCGCGCAGCCGATTTCTTCGCCGGGCTCGAGCGCCTGCTCACCGAGGTGCACGCGGTGGGCGGCCTCCTGCACCTGGATGTACGCAACGGCCGCAACGTCCTGGTGTCGGAGCGCGGAGAGCCGGCGCTGATCGACTTCCAGTCTCACGTCGGGACGGGCTGGATGCCCGCGCGCCTGCGCCGCTGGGCCGAGCGCTACGACCTCGGGGGGGTGTACAAGCACTGGCAGCGCAGGAGCCCGGAGACCCTGGGCGAGGCGCGCGCGGGCCTGCTGGCTCGAGCGAACTGGTGGCGCCGCCTCTGGGTGCTGCGCGGATACTTCGGGATGCGCAAGGAATGATGCTCGAGCCCGTTCACGCGCTGTTCAACCACGCCGGCTTCCGCGCCTTCTGGGTGAAAACGCGCGTGCCGCTCGTGCTCGCGGTCGCCGTCGCGGTGTTGTGGCTCGCCGATCCGCGCTGGCTGCTACCCGGTTTTCTCGTGTCCATGGCGGGGGAATTCATCCAGCTGTGGTGTTTCGCGTCGCTCGACAAGAACCGCGATCTCGCCTGCAACGGCCCCTACACGCTCACGCGCAATCCCATGTACCTGGGCCGCTTCTTCATCATTCTCGGGGTCGTGATGCTGCTCGGCAACGCGTGGGTGATAGTCGCCTACGCGGTCGTGTATTACTTCTACATGGTGAACCGGGTGAGGCGCGAGGAGGTGCGGCTGCGCGCGGTGCTCGGCGTGCCCTACGCGGACTATTGCGCGGCGGTGCGGCGCTTTGTGCCGGGCCGGCCCTATCGCGGCAACCCGGTGCTGTACTGGAACTGGGGCCTGCTGCGCCAGAATCACGGCTGGGCCAACCTCGGCGGCACGCTGGCATTCTGGATCGCGGCCGCGGCGCGGGTGTGGTGGCTCTAGGCGGGTCTAGCCCGCCGAGTAACCCGCCATGAACTCGCGCCAGGCGGCGTCGCGCTCCGCCGCCGTCCAATCGGGGGTCAGCTTGATGAGAGAGCGCTTCAGGCGCGCGAGGTTGGCGTCCGCCCAGCGGCCGGGCGCCCGCAGCACTGCGCGATCGAGATCGATCAAGTGCGCCGTACCGTCACCGTCGAGCAGCACGTTGTTCCAGGTCAGGTCGGCGTGGTCGAGCCCGGCGCCATGGCAACGCGCGACGCAAGCCCCGGCCGCACTCCATCCTGACGCATCGAGCGCGCGCTTTACCATGAGGCTCGAGCAGGGCACGGCAGGCAGGCGCTCGGTGATGAGGTCGCCGGTGTAGACAAGGCCGGCACGGAGCACGCGCGCGGCGATCGGGCGCGGCACCGGCAAGCCGAGGGCGCGTGCGCGTTGCGTGAGCCGGAACTCGGCAAACGGCCGGGTGCGCTCGAGGCCCAGCCAGAGATGGTGATCCGCGATCCAGCGCGCAACGCGGCCGCCGCGCCAGTAATGGCGCAGCACCCACTGCGCACCGGGCGCGCCGACGAACCAGGTGGTGCCCCGCCCGGTATCGGCCGGGGCGGCCTGACCCTGCGATTCCCACCACGCCGGATCAAACCAGTGCGCGCGCGCTTCACCAGCCGCGGCGGCGTCATAGATGATCGAGCACGCGCCCTCCTGCACGATCCGTGTCCGGTCCGGCGCTTCACCGCCGCCGCTCGCGGAGGTTCGACGGCCGGCGTTCATGGCGCGAAGAACTGGTCGAGCCGGGCGGTGACCTCCTCGACCTTGATCAGATTCATGGCGTCCGGATCGCGCACGCGGCCTCCCCAGGGGATCTTGTCCACGTCCGTGCCGAATTCCCTCTTCACGGCGTCGGGGTAATGATCGACGACCCAGCGCTGGCTCAGGTACGGGCCCGTCCGGAAGCGGTTCGACGTCGCGTAGAGGCCGATGACCGGCGTGCCCACGGCGGTCGCCATGTGCGCGGGGCCGGAGTCCGGACAGACCAGCACATTCGCGCGGTCGAGGAGCGCGAGCAGCTGCTTCAACGTCGTGCGCCCGACCAGGTTCAAGGGGTCGCTCTTCCGGGCGAGGCGGCAGATGCCCTCGGCGTATTGCGCCTCCACGGCGGCGGACCCTCCCGTGAGTATCACGCGCGCGCCGTGAGCCCGCCCCGCGTGCTCGGCAAGCGCGGCGTAGTTTTCGATGCGCCAGTTGCGGTAATTGCGAAAGCGCTGGCTCGAGCACGGGCTGATGACGAGTGTCCGGGCGCCGGGCGGAATGGAGCGCGACGCGAAGGCGCGGTCGTCCTCAGAGACGGGTATGTCCCACCGCAGCAGCCGCTCGCTCACTCCCAGCGCGTCGGCAAATCCGAAGAGGCCGTCCATGACATGTTCCTGCGGGCGGGCGGCGATCCTCGCGTTGGAGAAGAGGTGCTGGTAATCGCGGGCGCGGGCGCGGTCGAACCCGAGCCGGACGCGCGCGCGGACGAGCAGGCTCGTGAAATTCGCGCGCATGGAAGCATGCATCATCAGCAGCAGGTCGAAGCGGCGACCGGCGAGACGGCGGCGGAGATCCATGTATCCGGACACCCCGGCGGACTTGTCGAGCACGGCAAGCTCGACGCCGTCGATGCCGGACATCAGCTTCGCTTCGGTCCCGCCGATGACCCAGGTGAACCGCGCCTGCGGCCACGCGCGCTGGAGCGTGCGCACGACCGGCAGCGCGTGGCAGGTGTCGCCGATCGCCGAGAGGCGCAGGACGCAGACCTCCCGAGGCGGATGGTTCCGGAACTCGTTGAGTCGCGCGTTCACGTGCGCAATGAAGCGCGTAGGCGGATCGGCCCGGCGATGATCAGGCCGCTGACAGGATCCGGTACGGCGCCAGGTGCGGCAACCGGCAGTGGGCAAGGCGCAGCAGGAAGGTATTGACGAACGCGTACTGCCCGGCGAGGCTCGCGTGACTCACCATATCGGTCAGCACCATCCACGCCGAAAACGGCGCAAAACGGATTTCCAGCTGCTTCGAGGCGTCGTCGCGGAACTCCGGCACGTCCTTCATGAAGTTGTGGAACTGCCGCATGGTCCGGTCGTACGGGCTGCTGTCGATTACCATCGCCTGGGGCAGCCCGGCTGCGGCGAGGGCGCGCACGACCCCCGTGCGCAGCCGGTCCAGCGTGCCCGGCTCGAGCGAGGCGCGCCGGCGCGTGTCCGGCGTCACGCGCGCCGCCCGCCCGAAACGCGCATACACCTCCGGGAACGCGCCGCGAGTCGCCCAGACGCGGTCCTCGACGGGATTGACATTGACGAAGAAGCGCAGGATGCGATCGCCGTTGGTCCGCCCGTACGCGCCGGCGTCGAAGTGCACCAGCTCGTTGCTCGCGTGCGGCGCCAGGTCGCGTCCCTTCTCCTGGATGGGGCGGAAGCTCGACGTGCCGATCGTCCAGTCCCGCGTGAGCGTCGGCATGGTGCGCTTGAGAAAGGCCTCGACGCGGCCGGCGTGCTGCTTGAGGATGCGCTGCGCGCGCGCGACGAGGTCGGGCTCGGCCTTCAGGCCGGGAACGCTGTCGGTTTCCGGGTGGTAGCTGATGTTCTTGTTGCGCAGGCGCCCCGCGACATCCTTGCGCAGGAACTCGAGATCGGACCCGTCCGGAAGCTCTATCGGGCAGCGCGGGAAATGCACGATTTCACCGCGCTCCAGCGCGTCGCCCAGCGCATCGGGCGCGAGCCGCTTCAACTCGTCGAGGGAGTAGCTCGTGAGCATGCCGGCGAGTGTAGCCTCGTTGTCCACGACGTTCAAGGCGGGCGGACGTCCGACCCGCCGGACAACCTCGACGCGCAGGGCGCCGAGGCTGTCGCGGATCCGGCGATCAGCCGCCCTGTGGCGCCGGCTGCCCCGCCGGCTTCGGCGGATAGCGCAGCGGCGAGGTGACCGCCGAAGCGTCCATCTTGCCGAGCCGAACCAGCCGCGCCTCGATCGCCGCGCGCGAGCGGTTGTGGGCGCGGGCGAGTTCATCCACGCTGCGGCCGGAGTCGAACGCGCCGGCCAGGCGTTCCTCTTCCTCCGGGCTCCAGCGCGAGCCCGAGCCGCTCTGCGGGAATGCCGGCTTCCGTTCCGTGGCCGGCGCCGGTGCGCCGCCCTCGACCGCGCGCATCGCCTCGAAAAGCGCGCGCACGGTGTCGGGGTGCTGGTACGGGCCGTCCGCCGCGAACTTCTCTCCGGTCGCCGGGTGAACGCCGTTCGCGAGTGCGTTCAATATCCTCAACGTCTGTTCCCTGTCCATGCTTGTTCCCTCCTCGTTGTTGATCGCCGGGCCGGCTGGCCCGCGTGCTGGCTCAACGCGGGAACGTGGACGCCGGTTGACGGCCGCCAGGATCCGCGCCCGGCCGTGTCAACGCACCGGCTGTCGAGAGCGTTTGTTTGCGTACCCCCCCCCGCTACGACGCCGCGCGCGGCGTGCGGCACAAGACCGTGGAGCTGATCGTGGAAACCACCCCGTGGAACCCGCGCCAACGCAACGCGCGCCGGGAGCCGGAAGACATGGTTGCTGTGAGGATAGCCTTCTCCGAAACCGGACTGTGCGAGCGGATCAAGGCCGCGGGCGCGATCTGGCGTCCAAGGCACCGGCTGTGGGAGGTTGACTGGAAGACTGTGCGGGAGCTCGGCCTGCAGGACCGTGTCGTTCCGCAGGAGCCAGGCTGAAGCCTATCCACACATAGATATGTCGGCGCATATCTGTATGTCTACACTTGGACAGTTACATATAGCCGTATATGCTTTCGGCGTCCTACGAAAGTCGACTAAATCTAGTTGAACTAAACCGCTTCGCGGTGGTGGTCTGAGCTTCGCCGTTCGGCGAAATAATCGAATGCAGTAGGTGTATGGCGCGTGAATGCGTGCGCGCGCGTCCTGTGTCAGCGTGGCGTTGCGGGGATGGTCCCGCGCTATCCGATAAGGAGACAGACATGGGAGCGTTGCGCAAGCGGATGCAAGGCGATCTGGTGGTTCGCGACATGTCGGTACGCACGCGTGAGGCGTACCTGGGCGCGGTGGCGGGGTTGGCCAAGTACTACGGGCGGCGGCCGGACCGGATCACAGAACCCGAGGTTCAGAACTATCTGCTGCACCTGATCGAGGAGAGGAAGCTCGCCTGGTCGAGCTGCAACATCGTGGCGCAGGGGCTGAAGTTCTTCTACCGCGTCACGCTCAAGCGCAGCGAGGCGCAGTTCGCCATCCCACGGGCCCGCCAGCCGCAGAAGCTGCCCCAGATCCTCTCGCGCGAGGAGATCGTGGCGCTCATTGAGAACACGGCGAATCTCAAGCACCGCGCGATTCTGATGACGGCCTATGGCGCGGGACTGAGGCTAAACGAAATCTGCCATCTCAGGCTCACCGACATCGATTCTGAGCGCATGACGATCCGGGTGGAACAGGGCAAGGGGGCGAAGGACCGCTACACGCTGCTTAGCCCACGGCTGCTCGCGGAGCTGCGCCGCTACTGGATGTGCTACCGGCCCCAGCGCTGGTTGTTCACGCGAAGGGGCGGCCTTGAGCCGATCAGCGACGGCACGGTGCACCGCATCTACCACGCGGCCAAAGCGCGCGCCGCAATCGCCAAGGCGGGCGGCATCCATGCGCTGCGCCACGCCTTCGCCACGCACCTCTTGGAGGCGGGCGTGGACATCCACACCATCCAGCGCCTGATGGGGCACAACCACATCAGCTCCACGCTGCGCTACTTTCATCTGGCGCGCAAACACCTCGCCGGCACGCCCTCGCCGCTGGAGCTGCTGGAGGGCGCCTCGCCCAAGCCGCAATAGCGCGCCGTGGGGGCGCGCAAGATAGGCGCGCGCCACGGCAAGGTTGAGCTGGCCGACATCGTCCGCGCGCACGGCGTGGCGTTTCGCGCCGCGCACCGGCTGTGCGCCGTCCAGCACCGGGCGCTTGCCGCGATCGAGCGCTGCCGCACCGCGGCGCTTGGGGGTGAGCTGCGTGTGTGCGAGGCCTGCGGCACGCCGCGCTACGTGTATCACTCCTGCCGCAACCGGCACTGCCCGAAGTGCCAGATGCGGGCGAAGGAACGCTGGCTGGCCGCCCGGCGCGCGGAAGTCCTGCCGGTGCCTTACTACCACATCGTGTTCACGCTCCCGCACGAGCTCAATCCCCTCGCCCAGGGCAATGCCCGCGCGCTCTACACGATGCTCTTTGCCGCCGCCTCCGAGACGCTGCTCGAATTCGGCGAGAACCCGCACTGGCTGGGCGGGGAGATTGCCGCAACCTTGGTGCTGCACACCTGGGGCCAGACGCTCACCCAGCACCTGCACGTGCACGCTCTCGTCACCGGCGGAGCGCTCGCCCCGGACGGGCATTGGATTCACCCGCGCCGGGGCTTCCTCTTCCCGGTGAAGGCGCTCTCGACGGTGTTTCGGGGCAAGTTCACCGCCGGCCTGAAGCGCACCTTCGCTTGCGGTGCGCTCGCTTTGGCGGGCAGCACCGCGCGCCTCACCGAGGCGCGCCCGCGCGTGGCGCTCCTCGCGGCGCTACGGGCGCAACCCTGGGTGGTCTACGCCAGGCGCCCCTTCGCCGGCCCCGAGGCCGTGCTCGACTACCTCGGGCGCTACACGCACCGCACCGCGATCGGAAACGAACGGCTGCTCGCCTTCGAGGCCGAGACGGTGCGCTTTCGCTACAAGGACTACTCCCAGAGAGGCCGGCGCCGCGTGATGGCACTTCCCGCGCTGGAATTCCTGCACCGCTTCAGCCTGCACGTGCTGCCCCGCGGCTTCAACCGCATCCGCCACTACGGGCTGCTCGCCAACCGCAACAAGCACCTGCTTCTGGCACGAGCGCGCAGCGCGCTCGCTGCGCCCGCGCCCGCGCGCAAGACCACACCGCCCGAGACCGCAGCCGCCTTCTGGCAACGCATCGCCGGCATCGACATCGAGCGCTGCCCCCGTTGCCGCCGCGGAACGCTTCGCCTGGTGGCCCGGCTCGCCCCGCAATGGCACCCGCCACCGTGACCGGGATCGCCTTCCCCGCCACCCCCGCGTCCACTACCGAGCCGGCGACCTTCGCTCGGCGCCTGCGCTCGCCTCATGCCCCCGCGTTGACCCGCCCGGACCCCTCTGCCATAGTGCGCACGTCGCCATCCGGGCATCGGCACATCGCGCACACCGCCCATGCACGCCACGCCACAAACGTCTGCTCACGCCCGGCATCCCACGCCGCACCCGCACCCGCATTCAATTCCCAAGCAGCAACACCCAGGCGTTGAATCCAGCGGTTCAGTCCAACTGATCGTATCCGGCATGCTCACGCACGACGGATACGATCCTGTTCGTTAGAACGCAACAGAATCCCGGCATTTTGTCGGCATCGTTCTGCGCTGATATGCTCGGGGAATGAAAGTCAGCGAGATTCTGCGGATGCTCCATGATGACGGCTGGTATCTGGCTGCAACTCGCGGAAGTCACAGGCAATTCAAGCACCCTTCCAAACCCGGTCGGGTCACCGTGGCCGGAAAACCGAGCGACGATTTGGCACCCGGGACGCTCAATAGTATCCTCAAGCAGTCCGGGCTGAAGAAGTGAGGTCGATATGCGCTACGCGATCGTGATTGAAAAGGCAGGAAACAATTTTTCCGGCTACGTGCCCGATCTACCGGGTTGCGTCGCGACGGGCGCTACGGTTCAGGACACAGAGAAAGTTCTTCGCGAAGCAATCGAGTTCCACCTCGCCGGGCTCCGCGAAGATGGCACTCCCATTCCCCAGGCATCCAGCCGCGTCGATTACGTCGAAGTTGCGGTATAACCACCCGATCCACGCCGACGCGAGCACGCGCGGTGCTGGCTTCCTCGCGCGGGTGATCGGGACACGTTAGGCATTTCCGGCACGCCTCATGAGCGACCTGTCGAAACAGCTCGACCATATAGCTCCGGTCGTCCGCGTCAAGGATATGATGCGGTCCCTCGATTTCTACCGGGAGAGACTCGGCTTCGAGCTGGAGTTTCTGTACGAGGGTTTCTACGGCAGCGTGCTGCGCGACGGGTGTCATATCCATCTTCAGTGCGGAACGCCCGCGCAGCGCGACCCGGACGGCTACATTCTCGGCTTCATCCAACCTGCATCCGACGCGCGAGATGCCTGACGCGTTCGCGGCGGGTCACGCGGGACGTCGGGCATCGATGAGGACCAAGCAAACCATGGTGGCGCAATGAGCAAAAGACCGGAAGGTGTCCTTGCGGAGTGGATGCTGCTCGTCAACAAAGGCGACCGGGAGCGCATTCTTGCTCTTTACGACGAGAGCGCTGTCCTGATTCCGACCTTCTCCAACAGATTATTGACCAACCCCCGGGACATCCGGGACTACTTTGAAAGGCTTTGCAGCCGCGAGGACCTCAGCCTGACGCTCCACGAAAAGACGTTGATCGTTCACTCGATGACGGATGACATCCATTCTTTGTGCGGCATTTACTGCTGGCGCTTCGCAATTGATGGAGAGTTGCTTAACTTCGAGGCACGGTTCAGCTACCTCCTGAATCTCGCCCTGCCCCGGCCCATCCTGCTTCATCACTCATCCCAAATCCCGCGCATGCTCTGATTTTCGGAGCAAGTGATCTGTCCTGGCACGAATGCCCGATAATGCGCCGCCGAGGTTCCGTCGCTCGCTGCGCCCGCCCGGCGCAGTGAGCGTCAGGCGCGATCACTCGGCGCCCGTCACGGGCTTCTTGCGCCGCATGCTGCCCGCGACCAGCCGGAACTCGAACAGCCGGCACTCGAGCGCGCCGTTGTAGAGCGGCGTGCGGCGCGAGGCCTTGAGCCCGATCAGCTTGGGAAGCCGCATGTCGGCGGTGAGGATGTAGGCGGTCCACCCCGCGTAGCGCTGCTTCAGGACGTCCCCGAGCTTCGGGTAGAAGGCAGCCAGTTCCGCGTCGTCGCCGATCCGTTCGCCGTAGGGCGGGTTCGCTACCAGGATGCCGACGGGAGCGGGCGAGCCGCCATCGAGGACATCCATCTGCTTCAGCTCGACCGCACCGGCGAGACCGGCTGCCGCCAGATTCTCTCGTGCCAGCCCGACCGCGGCCCCGGATTTGTCGCTGCCGTAGATCGGGAAGCGGGCCATCCGGCGCCGCCGCGCGCGGGCCTTCTCGCGCAATGCGCGCCACAGGCTCGCATCGTAGCCGGCGAGCCGCTCGAATCCGAAGTAGCGGTCAAGCCCGGGCGCGACATCGAGGGCCATCATTGCAGCTTCGACGAGAAACGTGCCGCTGCCGCACATGGGGTCGAACAGGGGCACCGGTTCGCGCCAGCCTGCGAGCCGGAGGATGCCGGCTGCGAGGTTCTCGCGCAGCGGTGCTTCGCCTGTTCTGGAGCGCCAGCCGCGCTTGAACAGCGCCTCGCCCGAGGAGTCGAGATAGAACGTCGCCACATCCCGCGTGAGAAAGACGTGGATGCGCACGTCGGGACTCCCCGTATCCACGTCCGGACGCCGACCCTGCGCCGCGCGGAAAACATCGCACACCGCGTCCTTCACGCGCAGCGTCACGAAATCGAGGCTCCTGACGGGCGACTTGATCGCCGAGACATTGACGCGGATGGTGCGGCTGACGTCGAAGAGCTGCGTCCAGGGAAGCGCGCGCGCGGCGTTGAAGATATCGTGCTCGCTGTGGTAGCGGGCCTCGCCCACCTGCCGCAGCACCCGGCTCGCTACGCGGCTCTCGAGGTTCGTCTTGTAGCACAGCGCCAGATCGCCGCCGAAGGAGGCGCCGCCCTCGACAGTCTTCGGTTCGCGCGCACCCAGCGCCGCGAGCTCCGCCGCGAGCACCTGCTCGAGCCCGCGCGGGCAGGTGGCGAAGTACCTCTCCATCGCAGCCCCGTCAGGAGCGGGCGCGCCTGACCGGGTTCCTCAGCACGCCGATGTCCTTCTGGATGACCTCCACCGTGTCGCCGTCCTTGAGATCCGGCTCGGTCGCGCCGTCGGTGCCGAGCCAGACCAGGTCACCCGGCTGCAGCGTCATGTATTTCGAGATCTGCGAGAGGTAATGCTGGGCCGAGAACAGCATCTTGTCGGTTCCGTATTCGGCCGCGGTCGCGCCGTTGACCTTGATCGAGATCGTCAGCTTCATGGGATCGATGCCGGTGGCGATGAACGGCCCCATGGGCTTGAAGGTGTCGCAGTTTTTCGCCCGCCACAGCGTGCGGTCCTGCTTCTGCCAGGTGCGCTCGCTGACATCGTTGCCGAGCGTGTAGCCGAGCACGCAGGAGAGGGCGTCCTTCTCGGAGAGGTTGCGCGCGGTCTTCCCGATCACGGCGACCAGTTCGCCCTCGAACTGGACCGGGCCGGGCGAATCGGCGGGGATGACGATCGCCTCGCCGGTCGCGACGAGCGCGTTGGCGGAACGATAACCGATGTCCGCCTTCTCGGGCGGCTTGCGGTTGCCGCTGGTGCGCCGGTTGGCCCACTCGATGTGCGCGGCGTAGTTGAGACCCGCGCAGTAGAAATTCGCAGGCACGCACGGCACCAGCGTCCTCACCGAAGCGAGCGCGTGCTTCTTCGCCGTGCTCCGGTAATTGCCGAAGATGGAGCCCTCCAGCTCGCTCACCTTGCCGCCTTCGACCGCGCCGTAGAAAACCCGCCCCTGCTGTTCGAATCGTCCGAGCTTCATGATTTCCCCCTCAAGGCGGCAGACGGCAGGTGAGGAATGGGCGCGCGCCCACCCTCATTGCCCGAAGAACTGGCCATTCCCGAAATATACCAGCCGCAAGGGAATGTGCCGGCCCCGTGGCCGGTCAGTCCATCGGCTTCAGTTCGCCGAGGATGGTGGGAATCAGCTCGGACACCGTCGGATGGATGTTGACCGAGCGCTGCAGCACGGTGTAGGGCGCCTTCGCGTACATCACGTCGAGAACGCTGTGGATCGCCTCGTCACCGCCGACGCCCAGAATTGCCGCGCCGAGTATTTGCCTGGTCTCGGCATCCACGGTGATCTTCATGAAACCCTGCGTTTCGCCTTTTTCGACGGCGCGCCCGACGCGCGTCATCGGCCGCTTGCCGGTGAGCGCCTTGCGGCCGGAGCGGCGGACCTCGGTTTCGGTCATGCCGGCGCGCCCGAGCGGGGGATCGATGAACAGGCCGTAGGCGGTGATGCGGTCGCTCACGGTGCGACGGTGCCCATTCAACAGGTTGTCGGCGACGATCTCGTAATCGTTGTAGGAGGTATGGGTGAAGGCGCCGCGCCCGTTGCAATCGCCGATCGCCCAGACGCCCGGCACGCTGGTGCGTAGCTCTTCGTCCACCACGATGTAGCCGCGCGCGTCGGTCTTCACGCCCGCCTTGTCGAGCCCCAGGTCGTCGGTGTTCGGCACGCGTCCCACCGCGAGCAGAAGGTGCGAGCCCACCACCTCGCGAGCGCCGCCGGCGCAATCCAGCCTGACCGCGATGCTCGTCCCGCGTTTCTCGACCGTCATGCATTCGGCGCCCAGCTCGACGCTGACGCCTTCGTTGCGCAGGATGTCGAGCACGCCCTGCGAGACGTCCTCGTCCTCGCGGCCGATGAGCTGCGGCATCTTCTCGATGATGGTGACTTCGGCGCCGAAACGCCGGTAGATCTGCGCGAACTCGAGCCCGATGTAGCTGCCGCCGACGACGATCAGGTGCTCGGGCAGGAAATCGACGTCCATCACGCTCGAGTTGGTGAGATAGGGCACCTGATCGATTCCCGGGATCGGCGGCACCAGCGCGCGGCCGCCGGTGTTGACGTATATCCGGTTCGCTTGCAGCGTATCACCGTTTACGCGCACCGCGGTGGGCGACTCGAAGCGCGCGTGGCCTTCGATCACGGTCACGTTGGCGGTGTTCTTCAACCAGCTCTCGACGCCCTGGGTAGCACGGCCGACCACCGCGTCCTTGCGCGCCTTGACGCGCTTCATGTCGACCTTGACCGGGCCGTCGATCATCACCCCGTAGTCGGCGGCGTGCCGGGCAAGGTGCGCCGCATACGCGCTGGCGACCAGAGTCTTGGTCGGCATGCAGCCGTTGTTGACGCAGGTGCCGCCGTAGCGCTTGCGCTCGACGATTGCGACCTTCTGTCCCATGCCCGCAAGCCGCGCGGCGAGCGACGGCCCCGACTGCCCGGTGCCGATGACGATGGCGTCGAACCGGGTCGTCATCGTGCGACCTCGTGCACGATTACGCCGTCCATCGCGTCGACGTCGTGGGACCAGGGCGCCTGCTGCAGCGCATGGCGCGTGTCGGAGTACCCCGACTGCCGGCGGGCCTGGATGCCCGCCGGCGTGAAATCGATGTCCTTGGTGTGGTCTTCTCCTTCGATGCGCGGCGCGAGCAACGGGACGACGTGCATCACGGTGGCGCAACCATAGCCCAGGAGACTGCGCACCGCCGGGTCGTTTCTTTCCGATTCGGGAATGTGCTGCCCGAGGTCGCGGATGACGTGACGCAGCCGGTGGATCTGCTGCTGGCGGGTGATGTGGCTTTTCGCCCGGCTCGCGTACTGGATGTCCTTGTGGCGGCCGAGCACCTGCCAGATCGTCTCCGGCTCGGGGCCGCGCGGATGCCACATGTTGGCGGCGAAGATCAGCGAATCGCGCCGGGGCTTGTCATCGAGCACCACCTCGATCGGCGTGTTCGAGTAGACGCCGCCGTCCCAGTAGGGCTCGCCGTCCACGCGCACCGCCGGAAAGGCCGGGGGCAGGGCCCCTGAAGCCATCACGTGCGTCGCGCAGATCGCGCGGTCGCGGGTGTCGAAGTAATGCATTTCCCCGCTGCCGACGTGTACCGCGCCGAGCGTCAGGCGCGGTTGCCGGGTGTTGATGCAATCGAAGTCGATCAGTTCCGCCAGGGTGTCCTGCAGCGGCGCGGTGGAATAGAACGCGGCACGCTCCACGCCGAGCGGTGTGTGCATCCCCCAGGCCGCGTCGGGATTCGGGACGAAAAACCCCGCGATGCCCTGCGTCAGCGTGCCGATGTTCGCAAAGACGTTTCCGACGCCCGACCACGGTGCGGCCAGCTCGCAGAAGGGCCGGCCCTGAACCAGGTCCCAGAACTGCGTCAGCCTGGCGAGCCGAAGCTCGGGCTTGTTGCCGGCGATGATCGCGCCATTGATCGCGCCGATCGAGGTGCCGATCACCCAGTCCGGCTCGATTCCGGCCTCGTGCAGCGCCTGATAGACGCCCACCTGGTAGGCGCCGAGCGCGCCTCCGCCCTGCAGCACCAGCGCGACCTGGCCGGGGAGAATCTTCCCGGGACGCAAGCCGCGACCGGCGTCCGCGTGGTCCTGTGCCTTCTGGTTCACGCCGGACCTCCATTTGCCTGAACGGAAACCGTGTTCTCGCCGAATCCCCGCCAATCCATCGGCTCCGGACGTTGCCGAGCCTGCGTTAGCGCGGGCCGGACCGGCACGCTCCGCTGGTGCTGATTGCGGAATTGGACCCGCATCCTGAGCCGCTGGAGGGCGTCCCCGGCTTCCTGCCGCCGCCTGAACGGCCCGCGAAACACGGCGTCCTCGCTGAACTTCCGGGCTGCGAATCCGGCCGCGACTTTCACGAAGTAGACCCCGGGCGCGAGCGGTGCCCGATCCCGCCGCCAGTAGACGCGTTCGCGCGACATACCGTCGAGGAGCTTGAAGCCTCCGATGACCTGGACGATCTCGAAACCATCGTCGCGCGGCTCGGGCCGGGTCTGCCGGTCCAGGTTCATTGAAAAGTATCCCCGCGAGCCGGCGAGAAACGTTTCCAGATACTCGTGGCAGGACGATTGATCGAAGCGCGCCATGGATCCCTCCTCCCGACAACTAGTGCGCGGTCCAGCCGCCATCGACCGGTATGATGGCGCCCGTCACCGATGCCGCCAGATCGCTCGCAAGGTAGGCCGTGAGCGAAGCGACCTGCGAAACGGTGACGAACTGCTTGGTTGGCTGCGCCGCAAGCAGCACGTCCTTTACCACCTGCTCCTCGGTGATGCCGCGCGCTTTGGCGGTGTCCGGAATCTGCTTTTCGACGAGCGGCGTTAGCACGTAGCCGGGACAGACCGCGTTCGCGGTGATGCCGAGCTCCGCCACTTCCAGCGCGACGGTCTTGGTGAGGCCGGCGATGCCGTGCTTGGCCGCCACGTACGCCGATTTGTAGGGGGAGGCCGCCAGCGCGTGCGCCGAGGCGATGTTGATTATGCGCCCCCACTTGCGGCTCTTCATCCTCGGCAACGCGTGCCGGATGGTATGGAAGGCGGCGCTCAGGTTGATCGCCATGATCGCGTCCCATTTTTCGACCGGAAACTCGTCGATCGGCGCGACATGCTGGATGCCGGCATTGTTGACGAGGACGTCGACTGCGCCGAATTCGGAAACCGCCCTTTTCACCATCGCTTCGATGGCGTCCGGCTTGCTCATGTCGGCGCCGTCGTAGCGCACCGCAACGCGGTGGTCCTTCTCGATCTTTGCGCGTAATGCCTCGATGTCATCCGCGCGCCCGAAGCCGTTGAGCACGATGTTCGCGCCGCCTGCGGCCAGCGTCTCGGCGATGCCCTGCCCGATGCCGCTGGTAGACCCGGTCACCAGGGCCGTTTTCCCTCTTAACATGTTGATCTCCCGAAAAATTGCATTACCGCCACGCCACGTCAACCCGATGGGGGATCGCGCGTATCGGCGCTAGAGATTGGTCGGGGAAAACTGCGCCGGCTTACAACTCCCCGGATCGAGAACGTCGATCGGCTCCTTGCACAAGCGAGCGCCGCGGGCGGTGGGGCACTGCTGCCGCCGGCCGACAGGGTCGGGGGTGACCGCTACTCCTTGCGCCCGTCGTCGGGCCCGGGGTACCGGCGCGCGGCGCGGCGCAGGAATTCGAATTGCCTGGTCACCCGCTCGCACGCCACGCAGATGCCGACATGCAAATGCAGTGCGGTGCGCTCGGCCACATTCAGATTGCGGTCGAGACCTTCCGATATGAGGCGCGCGGCCTCCTTGCAGGTGAGCTTCACGTTCGTCGCGCGGATCCAGCGCCAAACCAGCGCTGCTCCAGGCAGGTTCGCAAACGCAACCGGGCGCGGTAAAGCAGCACCCAGCAGTTGGTCGAGCTGATCCCCAGCTCCTTACAGATCTCTTCGCACTCGAGGCCCGTGACTTCCCGCATCGTGAAAACGCGGGCCGTATTTTTCGGCAGATCCTGCAGGCAACGCTCGAGCGCTTCGAAGAACCTGCGCTGAGTGAGCGCGGCCTCCGGGTCGCCCCAATCGGCCGGCTTGTCCAGGAAGTGCCCGTCGTCCTGGAACAGGGCCCCCAGATCCTCCAGCGACACCTCGTCTGCGCCGAGCTCGAGCGGCCGCTCGCGCGAAGTCCGGCGGATCGTATCGACGACCTTGTGCTTGAGGATGCCGACGAGCCAGGTGCCGACGGAGGACTGGCCTGTGAAACTGCCGGCCGACTGGAGCGCCGCGAGCAGCGTCTCCTGGACCGCATCCTCCGCGGACGCGGGATCGTGCAGGTGGAGCTTCGCGAACCGCAGCAGCCTCGGGCGGTGCCGATCGAGGTCGCGCGAATCGATTCCCGGTTCGTGGGACGTCGCCATGTTATTGCGCTCCCTGTCCTCAATAGTACTATCGCCGGGCGCGCTCTGGAAGCGCGGCCGCGGCCCCCGATTAGACTCCTGCTTGTTCCGGGCCCGCGCAGTCCTTAGACTCCCCGATACAGCCTCCACCCGAAGGGGCAAGGGCATGCACTCGCAGACCGCGTTCGTCTTCGCCGGTGGCGGCAGCCTCGGCGCGATCCAGGTGGGAATGCTGAAGGCGCTCCTCGCCCATGGCATCGAGGCGGATCTGGTGGTGGGCTGCTCGGTCGGGGCGATCAATGCCGCCTGTTTCGCGGGCGATCCGACGCCCGGCGGGGTGGCGCGCCTGGAGGCGGTCTGGCGGGGATTGCGGCGTTCCGACGTGTTCCCGGTCCCCTTGCTGCGCAGCCTGATGGGGGTATTCTCGAAGCGTGACCACCTTGTTGACCCGAGTCCGCTGCGCCGGCTGATCGATCGCAACCTGACTTTCGAGCGGCTCGAGGAGACGAGACTGCCCCGCCACGTGGTGGCGACCGATCTGCTCGAGGGGATCGAAGTGCGAATCGCTTCGGGTCCCGTCACCCAGGCGCTGCTCGCAAGCGCGGCGATTCCCGGCGTCTTCCCGCCGGTCCGGCTCGATGGCCGTTACCTGATCGACGGCGGCGTGGCCAACCACACGCCGGTTTCAGCGGCGGTGGAGTTGGGGGCGAAGCGTGTGTACGTGCTCGCGACCGGCTATTCCTGCACCATGGAGACCCCTCCCGGCAGGGCGATCGACATGGCGCTTCACGGCCTCAATATCCTCACCGTCGGGAAGCTGGTCAGCGCGGTGCAGCGCTTTGCCCGCGACTCGGAAATCACCGTCGTGCCCCCGCTGTGTCCGCTGGCAACTTCGCCGCTCGACTTCCGCGCCACCGGCGAGCTGATCGACCGCGCGGCGCTGGAAACCGAGAACTGGCTCGCGAACGGGGTGGAAATTGTGGACGGTCTGCCGCACCAGTTCCCGCCGCACTCGCACCGGGGAGACGGAGACCCGTACGCCGCGCGGTCCTTGTAACGCGGCTGAACGGCCGGCCGTGAGGCGGCGCGCCCAGTCCAGAAACAACCTGTTGACGCTTCACAGCTAGCGCGCCTTCACGCTCGATGCGATCGAGGCGATCACGCCCGAGGCCGTCTTGAACGGCTGTTGATCGCGATCCTTGATCCCGTGACGGCGCGCGATCCAGAGGAAATCCGTATAGATGGCCCAGACGTCGCCCTTCTCGTCCTGCTGAACGAGCAGCCGCACCGGCCAGTCGATTCCGGCCTGCGGCGTCGCGTTCAGGAACTGCGTTCCGAGCGGAGCGTTGCCGAAGATGAGCAGCGTTGACGGGCGCGTCTTGATCCCGGCCTCTGCCGCGAGCCTGTGCTGATCGACCTCGAGAAAAAACCGGATTCCCTTGTCCGCGATATCCTTCTTGAGACGCGCGATCGTCTCTTCCATGGAATAGACGCTCCGGACCCTGACGATGCCGTCGTCCTGCGCTCCCGCCATGGATGGCAGGACGAACGCGAACAATAGCAATACGGCTGGAACCAGCTTGACGACGCGTGCAATCATGGATTTCTCCTTCGGTTTGGTTAGGGGTTGGGTGCGATCGGCTCCGCCGCCCGCTGCCACGGCCACCGGCCCTCGAGCTCGAGCGCCAGGCTCCAGCTCAGGAACGTCCGGATGGCGACGATCATCGCCAGCATGATCACGCTGTCCATCGTCGGGGTGAACGCCACGGTGCGGATGATGTCCGCAGCGACCAGCACCTCGAGCCCGAGCAGGATGGCGCGCCCGAGATTCTGGCGGTAGCGCTGGTAACGGGAGGCGCCCGCGTTCTTCGAGTCGATCACGTAGCGGCCGCTTGCGACCACGAGCCCGCCAACGATCAGAAGTACGCCGGCGATCTCCGTGGCGTCGCCCGCGATCTCGACGAATTCTTTGATGGCCATGCGCGACTCGCTTTCCCGTGGATTACGCGCGCGCCGGCTGCGCCGCGGCCGCGGGCATCGTCAGCCGGAACGCAAGCAGGGCGGCCGCAACGAGCGCCAGCCCGATGCCGGCGACACAGGCGGCCCAGCCGAAGCGGTCGAAAAGCTGGCCCAGGACCGCGGTGCCTACGAGACCGCCGAAGAAGTAGCAGGCGAGATAGATCCCGCTCGCCGAGCCGCGGTCGGTCGTCGCGGCGCGGCCGACAAAGCCGGTCGCCGTCGCCTGCGCGAAGAACGTCCCCACGCCGACCAGCGCCATGCCGACGATCACCGCGGCGAGGCTCGGCAGGAGCAGCAGCGGGAGCCCCGCTCCGGCAACCGCCAGCGCGCCCCAGAAGGTGGGCCGGGTGCCGAAGCGGCTCACCGCGCGGCCCGCCAGGGGGGTTGTGAGGATCGAGGGCAGGAAGACGAAGTACACGAACCCGAGCGCCATCATGCCGATCGCGAGGGGCTCGCGCACCAGGACGAAGTTCACGTAGGTGAACGTGCCGATGAACGCGAAGAGGATCAGGAATCCGATGCCGAAACACGCCCGCAGGCGGCTGTTGCGCAGATGCTCCGCCCAGATCGAAAGCGGTGAACGGGCGGCCGCTCCGGCTGCCGCCGGCAGCGCGGTTCGGCCGAGGTAGAAGTAGACGAGAACGGCCCCGGCGAGACTGAGCGCCGCAAACACGTAAAAGTTCTCCGCCAGGCCCAGATGGTCGACGAGGGAGGCCGACATCAGCCGGCCGATCAGGTTGCTCGCGACGTTGCCCGTGATGTAGCCGGCGAAGGCCCCGGCGGCATCCTCGGCGCTGCACTGTTCGCCGAGATAGGACAGCGTCAGGGCAAAGGCCGACGCCATGCACAGTCCCTGCGTGATGCGCAGGGCCGTAAAAGTGGTGAGGTCGGGCGCCACGGCGAGGAGCGCCGTCGGGATCGCAAGCAGCGCCAGGGCGATGACGATGCCCCACCGCCGGTCGATCCGCCGGCTGAAAAACGCGACGGCCAATCCGGCAATCGCCATCCCGATCGTGCTGGAATTCACCGCGAAGCCCATGGCGGCCGGGCTGACCTGATAGGCCTTAGCGAGCGATGGCAGGATGGCCTGGGTGGCGAAGAGGTCGACGACGGTGAGAAAGGCCATCAATCCGATCACGAACGTCCGCACAATCACGGCCGTCGAGCCGTGAGCCATGGGCAGGTGCGACGATGCCGGAGTGCTGCTCGCGCTGATCATTGCCTCTCCAATCTGCAGTCAGGGCGCCGGGGAGAGGGACGCCGTCCGGGTTTCAGACGGGCGTCACCCTCTCCAATCGAGCTCCCGCACGGACGGCTGTTACATCATGCGCTCGGTTTTCATCTCTTCGACCGGGAAGAGATCGGCGGAGATCAGCACGGCAACGGTTTTCCCGGTGTTCTGCCACCAGTGCGACGTGCCGCGGGCTTCGGAGGACGCTTCGCCCGCCTTGTGCACGATCGGGACGGCACAGGTGCTGGCGTACTCGGTGACTTCGCCCGAAACGATGTAGATTTGCGCCGGCCGGTCGCCGTGGCTGTGCCACGGAACGATGCCGCCCGGCTTGATCTCGAGGCGGCGCAGCCGGAACTGCCGGCGTTGCACCGCTACCTTCTCCTTGGAGAGATCGATGGTGCGGAGCACCGTGTCGGTCACGTCCTTGGCCGCGGCGGTGCTGGGCTTGTGGCCCTTGCCGTCGGCGACCACCTTGTCAGCGGGACATTGCCCCGCGTACGCCGCCGTCGCCGCGAGAGACAACGCACCCGCGACGCCCCGCCCAATGCCGAGCGCCGCCAGATCGATTGGCCCTGCTTGCTGTTGATACTCATGACATTTATCTCCTTTCGACTGAGGTGGCCGCAACCCGAATGGCCGCGGTTTCGGCAGTTAGTCGACGAAGGCACTACGGGCTTACAGCGCCCCGGGTATTGCTTACTTCAGTATCCGGAAAAGATTGTTGAAATCATCCGTCCACACCCGCAGCCCCGGGATATTCCCGATTTCACTTTGGAACCCGGCGATCTCCGGGCGCTCGAGCGGGATTGCGGGGAAAACCGCGGGGCGTGAGCGAGTTTTCACGCGGTTGACGGTTCGCGAGCCGGGGCGATAGAGTGCCGGTCAGTAAAAAATAGCGTTTAAACCGACTATCCATGAAACTGGTAGCAGCAATTGCGCTTCGACGCGATCGCCTCGTCGATGCGGCCGAGGTAGGAGAGCGACCTGCCGAGGAAGGTATGGGCCTCGGCGGTGGGGCGGTCGGCGATCGACGCGCGGTAGGCCTCGACGGCGCGCTCGTATTCGCCGAGCAGGCGAGCACGGGCGCTGCCTTGACCCCCATCCCACAGCGGCCTAGAGTCCGCCCGGCGTTGCGAGGTCGCGAACGCTGAGGTCACCAGCGCCGGGCCCGCAGGCAAGGCGCGCTCTACAGGAACTTGGCATGACTTCCAAGAGGCCGGGCAAAGCATGGGTGAGGCCGCTGCGCCTGTGGTGCGGGCTCATCCTGTTCGCCTATCTGGTCACCCATTTCGGCAACCATGCCCTGGGCCTCATTTCGCTTCGCGCCATGGAGGCCGGGAGGATCTGGTTTCTCGAACTCTGGCGCAATCCGCTTGCCGAAACGGCGCTTCTAGGCGCGCTGCTCGCGCACTGGCTGCTCGGCCTGTGGCTCCTCTACCGGCGACGCACGCTGCGCATGCCCGCGTGGGAGGCGATGCAGATCGTCTTCGGTCTGGCGGTGCCACCGCTCCTCGCGTACCACCTTGCCGGCACCCGCATCGCCAACGCGATGTTCGATACGCAGGACATGTACACCCGGGTGCTCCTGACCATCTGGGTGCAGGATCCCTGGGCCGGAATGCGCCACTTGGGGCTGTTCATCTTCGCTTGGCTCCATGGATGCATCGGGCTTCACTACTGGCTGCGGCTGCGCCCGTGGTATGCGCGATGGTTCCCCTCGTTGCTGGCCGCTTTCGTGCTGCTGCCGGTGCTCGCGTTTCTCGGCGTCGCCGAGGCCGGGCGCGAAGTCTCGGCGCTCGCGCGCGAGCCGGGCTTCGTCGAGCGCTTCAATTACGAAACGGGCGCGCCCTCGCCTACCCAGCGCGCAACGCTCGTGCAGGTGCGCGACGCGATTTCGATCGCGGTCTGGGCGCTGCTCGGACTCACGCTCGCCGCGCGCCTGCTGCGCGCGCAGCTCGCACGACGCGGCTCCAAGGTCCGAGTCGGCTACCCCGACGGCCGCGAGGTTTCCGTCCCGGTCGGCTGGTCGGTGCTCGAGGCGAGCCGCTCGGCCGGTGTGCCCCACGCATCGGTGTGCGGCGGGCGCGCGCGCTGCTCGACCTGCCGCATCCGGGTCGCGGGCGATCCGGCGCTCCTGCCGGCACCGTCCGAGCTCGAGCGGCGCCTGCTCGGGCGCATCGCGGCCCCGCCCAACGTGCGTCTCGCCTGCCAGCTGCGGCCGAGCCACGACCTGCGGGTGACGCCGTTGCTGCACGCCGCCATCGACGCCAGCGCGGCGCACGCGCCCTCGGGGGCCCGCGGCGGCGAAGAGCGCGAGATCGCGGTGCTGTTCGCCGACCTGCGCGGCTTCACGCGCGTGGCCGAACGCAAGCTGCCCTACGACGTCGTGTTCCTTCTCAACCGCTACTTCGAGGCGGTCGGCGGCGCCATCGCGCAGGCCGGCGGCATCGCCAACCAGTACACGGGCGACGGCGTCATGGCGCTCTTTGGCGTTACCACCGCACCCGATACCGCGTGCCGCCAGGCGCTTCTCGCCGCGGGCGCGGTGATCGACCGGCTTGAAGCGCTCAGCCGCGCGCTCGGCGGTGAACTCGAATCGCCCCTGCGCATCGGCATCGGCATCCATGCCGGCCCCGTCGTCGTCGGCGAGATGGGCTACGGCGGCACGCGCTACCTGACCGCCGTGGGCGACACCGTCAATACCGCCAGCCGCCTGGAGGGATTGACCAACGAGTACCGCTGCGAGCTGGTCGTCTCCGAGGAAGTGATCGCGCGCGCGGGACTTGCCGCCGCGGATCATCCGCGCCATGAGCTTGCGCTGCGCAACCGCGAGGCGCCGCTGCGGGTCGTCGTCGTGAACGATGCCCGCCGCTTTGCGGAAGGCCTGCGCGCGGCCGCTTCGCCCGGTGTCGCCGCAACCGCCTGAAGCGCTCGCGCGATCCCGCAGAAGCTTCGCGGCATTGCGCTGAAGATTCGCGGGATCAGCGCGGCGCAGCCGCCTGGAGCTTCGCCTTCACGTCCTCGGGCAGCGCCACGCCCTGGCGCTTTTTCGTATCGAAGCAGACTTCGACTGCGCCGCCGAGCGACGCCAGGCGCTCGAGCACCTGCGCCGCTACATCACGCGCCCGGTGATCGCTTGATACGCGAACGCGGGGCCGATGGGAGGGCTCGGCGTGCGCTCGTGCAGGTGGGCGGATTGGGGGAAATCGGACCTGCGACGGGCAAGATTCTGTAGAAAACAGCCGGACTTTTGTGGATTGCCTCGCGGTTGACCATATGACGGGCGGGGAGATACAGAGTCCTTGCGTGGAGAATAGTGTTTAAAATCCCTATTCTCCATTGCACGTTCCAGTTGGGCGGCTTCCTGCGAATAGCCTAAATGATAGGATGACGCAAACAAATGGGACCGTTGCGCTCCCGCCTCGCCTTAAAGATATTGCTCCTGATCGTCGCCGTGCTGGTGATCGGCTTCGGTGCGTCCACGGTGTGGACCATCCAACGTGAAAAGGAGCTGCTGGTCGAGCAGAGCAAGGTCTCGGCGCGCCGCGTCACCGCGACGCTCGTCGCCAGCATCGAGGGCGCCATGCTGCAGGAGCGCCCCGACGTCACCCGCTCGGTGATCCAGGAGCTGAAGGCCGGCTCGCGGATGGAGGAGTTCACGGTCTACCGTCGCAACGGCGTCGAAGCCTTCACTGACCTTGCCACCGCGATGGAGGTGGACAAGGCGGCGGGGCTCAGCCCCGAGGTGATGGAGAACATCAAGAAGATGCAGCGCCCGCCCGGCCCGCCGATGACGGGACCCGCCTTCACCAAGGCGGTCGAGACGATCACTACCCAGGAATCCCTTGAGGAGCGCTCGGGCGCGACCTTCTTCACCCTGCATCATCCGGTCCCCAACGGCGAGAGGTGCCAGAGCTGCCACGGCGAGGACCACAGGGTGCGCGCCGTGGTGCGCGTCGCGAGCTCCATGGAGCCGGTGTTCGCCGAGGTACGCGCGCAACGCGACCGCCAGCTGCTGATCGGCCTGCTCACCATCCTCGCGGCGGCCGGCGTCCTCACCGTGACGATGCGGCACGTGGTCGTGCGGCCGATCGAGGAGCTCGCCGCGGTTGCGCGGCGCATCGGCGGCGGGGACTTCTCGGCCCGGGCGCCGGTCGCCTCGCGCGACGAGATCGGCGAACTGGGCGAGACCTTCAACGACATGACGGCGCGCCTCGCGCGCGCCCACACCGACCTCGCCTCTAAGAACACCGAGCTCGCCGCGGCGCTTCACAACCTGCAGGAGTCGCGCCAGCGCCTCGAGGTGCTCGAGCAGGTCAAGGGCGAGCTCGCAAAGTTCGTGCCCGAGTCGGTCAAAAAGATGCTCGAGCAGAACCCCAACGCCACCGAGCTCGAGAAGAGGAAGGTCGAAGTGTCGGTGCTCTTTCTCGACATCGCGGGCTACACGAAGCTGAGCGAGCAGCTCGAGCTGAAGAAGCTCAACCAGCTCGTGCAGGCCTACTTCTCCAACTTCCTCGAGATCATCCAGACGCATCACGGCGACATCAACGAGACGGCGGGCGACGGCCTCATGGTGATTTTCCAGTCCGACCCGGCCGCTCCGGAGCACGCCCTCAATACCACGCGGGCGGCCTTCGCGATCCGCCAGCGCGTCGCCAAGCTGAACGAAGAGTACGGCGGCATCTTCCCGCCGGTCCAGGTCCGCATGGGAATCAACACCGGCGAGGCGCTCGTCGGCGCGACCAAGCTCGGCGCAGCCGCCGGGCAGCGTTGGACCTTCACCGCCACCGGCCCCACGACCAACCTCGCCGCGCGCTTCGCCGGTTCGACCGAAGAGGGCGAGATCGTGGTCGGACCGGTGACCGCCGAGCGCATCCGCAGCCACGTCGTGCTCGAAAGCCTGGGCGAGCGCTCGTTCAAGAACGTCTCCCACCCGATCCGGGTGTATCGCGTCATCCCGCCGGGCGTATACGAAAAAATCCGCTAGCGCGGCACCGTTGCGCGTTTCGGCCGGCCGGGCGCGTCATGGGCAGCGACGCTCCGCGCCGATGCGGTGTTCGAGTGATCAAGGAGGGAATCATGCGTTCTCTTGCCCTGGGACTGAAACCCCGCTCATGACCCACGCGGGACTCGCGCTCGTCTGCCGGGGAGGAGGACGCCAGCGTGAACATAAGGCCCGTTATACGTATTGCGGCAGCTTTTCCGCCCCCGCTCCCGGCGCGCGTTGCGTTGGCGCGGGCAGCAGTTTTTTGGTCCCGTTCTGACCCGGCGCGAGGCTCAGGCGCGTTTCCACATTCCCTCCTCGCGCTCAAATGCTTTCGCGGTCCGGCGTGTTGACACGGCCAGGAGAGGATCGCAGCTACAAGCGCTGCTCGACAAGATCGTCACGCGCATCCTGCGACTGTTGACGGGCGCGGGGCATCTGGTCGAAGAGGAGGGCCTGACCCGTGTGGCCGATGCGCACGGGATCCTCGATCCGGAAAACCTGCTCGCCCCCCTGCAAGCCGCCTCCTGTACGTAGCGCATCGCGTTCGGACCGCGGGCCGGGCGCAAAGTGCTGAGCTGGCGACACGCAGCGCGCCGCGCGGCGCCGGTCACACAACAACTATGCACCAATGCCCACGGTTTCAGCCTTCGTGCAGGAGTACGGTGCGCCGCCGAGCGACGCCAGGCGCTCGAGCACCTGTGCCGCTACATCACGCGCCCGGTGATCGCCAACGAGCGGGTGAGTGTGAACCACGCCGGACAGGTGATGCTGAAGCTCAAGACGCCTTATCGCGATGGCACGAGCCATATCGTGATGTCGCCGCTGGAATTCATGCAGCGCCTGGCCGCTCTGGTGCCGCGCCCGCGCCTGCATCTCATCCGTTTTCACGGGGTGCTGGCGCCGCACGCCAGACTGCGTGCCGCGCTCGTGCAGGTGGGCGGATTGGGGGGAACTCGGACGCTGCGAGGCGCAAGATTGCAGGGAAAACCGCGGGGCGTGAGCGAGTTTTCAAGCGATTGACGGTTCGCTAGCCGGGGCGATAGAGTGCCGTTGGGTGAAAAATGGAGTTTGAATTTCCTATACGAAAGAGGGCAAAGCCTGGAGAACTGCCCATTCAGCCCGCCAAAAAAGTTTGATCTTTTCATCAACCTTCGAACTGCCAAAATCATCGGGATTAGCGTTCCTCGATCGGTGCTAAACCGAGCGGACAAGGTCATTCGCTAGCTAACAACCTGCCGGTGCAGGTCCAAACACGACTGCCATTTTGTGGCTAATTTATCGGACATCATAAGAAGCATTCCCCTGTTCTCCGGATTACCGCGGGAGGATATCGCTAAGATCCTCGGCAAACTGGAGGAGAGCTCCTTCAGCTCCGGTGCAACGGTTTTCTCCCAGGGGGACCAGGGGGATGCGTTTTACCTGATTCAATCTGGTGCCGTTCAGGTGGTACTGGAGAGCAAAGGGGTGAGGCCAGAGGGCATCGTAGTTCTGGGACCGCAGGATTGGTTTGGGGAGATGGCCCTGCTGTCTGACGAACCCCGCTCGGCGACCATCGTCGCTGTCAAGGATACCACCCTATGGCGGCTTAGCCGAGACGACTGGGATGAGTTAATCAAAAGACATCCCACCTGGCTGCTTCGATTCTGTTCCGTCCTCAGCAAAAAGCTCACGGACTTGGAACAACGGCATGCCATTGGTCGTGGTGCCTTCAATTCCCTGGCCGAAGAGTTCTACCGCTCAAGGTCGTCTGCAGAACAGGACTTCTTGCGTCGTGCATCACTGCTGACCAATATTGACCCGAAATCGGTAGGAGTCCTTGTGCCAACTGAAGCCGCACACGGATTGCTGGATGAGCTGGAGAAAACCCAGCTGCCCCTTATCCACTGTTTGGAAAATGGGGGATTCGAGCTGCAGGGTTTTTTCAGGGACTTTCTGGTGGATAAGCTGGAATCCACGGAAGGGAAAGAAACGAAGAAATTACTGCACACGCAACTGGGCAGCCAATTTGAGGCTCTCCAAACCTGGGACCAGGCGATTCACCACTTCCTAGAGGCAAAAGATTGGGCCGGGGCTGCTCGACTCGTGATCGCCCACAAAGATGATTTGCTTGAAAGTCACGCGTCTTTTCTCAAGAGCGCTTTTGAAAGGTTTTCCCCAGACCACTTTCTTTCCGATCTGCGCCTGGTTCACCTGAGGGCGACTGTCCTGGCCCACCTGGGGGACCATCGGGCGGCGATCCAAAGCTATAAAGAAGTGCTCTCGCAAAGAGGATTAGGTGGGGTGGGGGCTGAGACCATAACCCGCTATCGGGACACGGCTGACGTTTTGATGCAAAAGAATGAGTACCCACAGGCACTCAATTGTTTGCGCAGTGCCCTCAATTTGGTGGAGCAAGAAGCCAGATCCGGCGAGCTTTCGTGGGATAGCAGGAGATCTGAGAGCCTGCTCTTGCCTCCTCAACTCGTCCCGAGAGAGGCTTCGATCCGGTCAACTCTTGTTTCGATGGTTTCTCGCCTTTCCCATGGACCGCTGCTGAAGCGGTGGCTGGGAGGGGTTTTGGGTTTTGCTGTCTGGGCATATCTCTGGTTCTGGACACCTGATATCGGCCTGGAGCCGGCCGCCACCAAGCAACTGGGGCTGCTCTTGTTGACCCTGATATATTGGGTGTTCTGGGTTTTCCCGGATTACGGTATCGCCCTCATTTTTCCCCTGGGGCTGATAGTGTCCGGATTGGCCCCGCCGGAAAACGCTCTACGCGGGTTTGTCAGCACTACCTGGTTCATGACCCTGGGCGTATTGGGCTTGGGAGCAGCCATGACCGGTTCCGGCCTGTTTTATCGTTTGTCCTTACAGCTGGTCAAGTTTGTCCCGCTGACTTACCGCTGGCAGACCATAGCGCTGGGCTTTATGGGAGTCATCGTCACCGCACTGATCCCGCAACAAAGCGCCCGAACAACGATTGTCAGTCAGATGGTACTAAACCTTTCTGAGAGTCTAGGTTACAAAACTCCCTCCAGGGCTTCCACGGGTCTCTTTGGGGCGAGCTTCCTGGGGCTGGGGCAGCTTGGCTTTCTCTACCTCACCGGATCCACTGCAACCCTGTTGGCCTGGGGACTCCTTCCCGAGGATACCCGAGCCCAGTTTACGTGGGGGTATTGGTTCATCGCCACGTTACCTCCTACCCTGGTTGTCATCGCCGTTGTGCTTCTAAGTATCAACGTTCTTTATCGTCCCGAGTCGAAGTCGCGTGTCTCATACAAAATGGTGGACACGCAACTGGAGATCCTTGGGCCTCTAACTCGTGACGAATGGATCACCTTGGGAATGCTGTTATTCATGGTCACGGGTTGGCTCACTATTTCCCTGCACGGCATCGACGGTGCATGGATCGCCCTCATCGGGCTTTGTGTCCTGATCAATTCCGGGGTGTTGGGCTTTGGTCGGTTGAAAAAGGGGATCGATTGGGAGTTGCTGATCTATCTGGGTGTTATGGTCAGTATCCCCACCATACTCGCGAATTCTAGAATCGACGCATGGATGGTGGGCATCCTTTCCCCGCTTGTCTTACCGTTCGTGGAAACGCCCGCCCTTTCATTTATCATCATTGCCCTGATTGCTTACGTCCTCAGGTTGTTATTCACCAGCCGCCTTACCGTCGTTGCGCTCACCATTGCATTTATCCCGTTGTCCGATCAAATGGGGGTTAGCCCCTGGATCATAGTCATGATTATCCTTATGGGGTCAGAGATCTGGTTCTTCTCGTACCAGATTGACTGGCACACCCTTGCCTACTCCACCACTGAAGGAAAAGGATTTTCCTACGCTCTCATGTGTCGCATCAACCCCGTCTATGCCCTTGCCTATATCCTGGCCATCTTCGCGGGTATTCCTTATTGGAGATATTTGGGCCTGATTGGATGAGGCCAGGTCCTTAATCTCGGATTTCGGGGGAAAACAGCGGGGCTTGCGTGAAGGGTCATGCCGTAGACGATGCGACGAGCGGGCGATCGAATGCCGTCGCGTGAGAAATGGTGCTTGAAATTCCTATATGCCCATCTCTCCAAACCAATCCTGCGGTCCCAGAACCACAGGATGACAGTCCTATTCGGAGCTGCGCCGAGTAAATTGTCGATTAGCGAATAACATTATCCGCTCGGCTCAGCACTTCTGCAGGAACCTTGATCCCGATGATACTGGCCGTTCGAAGGTTGATAAACAGATCAAATTTTTTGGCGCGCTCGATGGGAAGATTCTCGGGCCTTGCCCCTTTAAGTATCTTGTCCACGAGGGAGGCGGCCTGACGCCCCATCTCAAAATGGTTCGGTCCGTATGCGGCCAGGCTTCCTCTGGCCGCCCAAGCCGATCCAGCAAACATTGTGGGCAGCTTCTTTTGCCTTGCTACGCTAAAGATAATTTCAGTTTGACTCTGTACCAATTCATCTGAAACGTGGTAGATGGCGTCACCTTCCTGTCTCTTGATGCGACTGAGGGAGTCCTTCAGTTCCCTATCGTTACTGATCGGGTGCCCTGCCACGTGGAGTCCCAGACGCGTCGCCGCCGCTTCAGCAATGGCAAAATGCCCTCGCGAAACCGGGTTATAAATGTCGTAGAAGATGTGTACTTGCCGTAACGTGGGGACAATCTCTTTCAAAATCTTCAATCTCGTCTCGGCCTGCTGCACGGAAAGACCGGACACCCCGGTCACGTTACCCCCTGGACGTTCCATGCTCTTCACATGACCCACTGCCACCGGGTCAAGAAGGTGCTGAAAGACAATGGGGATCTCCTTTGTGGCAGCCATAGCCGCCGCTGTCGCCGAGCTCCCCATTGTAATCATCAGATCCGTCTTGTTCCTGGCCAGTTCAAAGGCCGCTGACTTGAGGGCTGCCCGCTCACCCTTGGCGTTGTGGACTTCCACCAGGATGTTTTTTCCCTCCTGATAACCGAGTTCTTTAAGCCCCGCCCTGAGGCCACTGATGGAGTCGGAATCAGACTGGTCGGCTTCTCGGACCAGGATGCCGATACGTGGAGTCTTTAAATCGCTCTGTGCCTCATTGCCGGATAACCCCAAGAAGAACAGGATTATCACCAAGAGAAGTTTTGCAGGTTTGTTTGTCATACGTCCTGCCTTAGCAAGGGTTAAGGCCAATCGCATCGGCCAGAATAACCCGACAGATGAGGCTCGCGCAGAAATTCTATGTAAAGAATCGGGCCTTCGCAAGGGCAGAGGGGCGGATGCGGAGGAATGCTCGGTGCGGACAAATATCCTATCAAGAAATCAACCGCGGATTTTCGCCGATTATCGCAGATAAGGATTCGGATATTTCACCGCGGAGATGACCTGCCCAGGTTATCAGGACCACTTGAGAGAATGGCTCCCGCAATCAGAAAGGGAGCCGATGAAGAAGAGCCGATTCGCCCAAGAACAGATGGTCGCGATCCTGCGGGAAGCCGACCCCGTGCCAGTGCCGACATATCAGCCCCCATTTTTACGGACGGGTCTTGGCGAGAGCCGATGGGCCGGCTTGGCGTGCGCTCGTGCCAGAGAGCCGATTGAGGGAAATCGGCCGCCGCAAAGGTCAAGATTCGGGGGAAAACAGCGGGGCCTGCGTGAAGGGTCACGCCGTTGACGATGCGACGGGCGGGCGATAGAGTGCCGTTGCGTGAATATTTCTATATGCCCGAATCTGGGGAGCTGCCGTGAGAAGCTGGATACCGATCATCGCCATATGCGCCATGTCGTTCGGGTGCGGCGAATCACCGCAGCCGTCCGCCCGTGGCGCGCCCGAAGCCGATGCAATCGTGCAGAAATATGGAAAACCACTCGCCGAGTTGCCGCAGGTCAAGCTCGTCGTCATCAGTCCGCACAACCTCGACATCAGAAACGAATACGAGATGGCCTTCTCGCTCTATCACGCCCGCGAGTATGGCGAGCGTGTGACCATCGAGTGGCGCAGTGTCGGCGGCAGTTCTACGGCAATCCTGAGCCACCTGCGCAACGTCTATGAGAACAGCGACCGATCCGGCATCGACGTCGTCTGGGGCGGCGGCGACGTCAATTTCGCACGTATGGCCGCGGAAGGGATTTTGCAGCCGATGCAGCTCGCCGCCGACGTCACCGACAATATTCCGGCCGTGCTCGGGGGCTTACGCATGTGCGATGAGGCGCGCATGTGGTGTGGTTCGGCTGTAAGCGCCTTCGGTATCTTCTATAACAAGCGGCTTCTGCAGCGCATCAAATTGCCCGAGCCGGCGCGTTGGGAGGATCTGGGTGCGCCGCATTTCTTCAATTTGGTCGGGCTCGCCGACCCGTCACAGTCGGGATCGGCGGCCGCCAGCTACCAGTTGATCGTCCAGTCCGAGGACACGTGGCAGGCCGGATGGGCCAAGCTGCTCAGCATCCTCGGCAACACCAAGCGATTCTATGCCGGCACCGGCGATGCGGCGGAAGCGGTCATTTCAGGCGAAGTCGCCGTGACGACGTTGATCGACTTCTACGGCAACAACCGAATGGCCAAATACCCGGATACGCTGGTGTACCTGAGCCCGAAGGGGCAGACGTCGTTCAGCCCGGACCCCATCGCGATCTTGAAGAACCCGCCGCACCCCGACCTCGCCCAGCGATTGGTGGATTTCGTGCTGTCCAAAGACGGGCAGGCGCTGTGGGTGCTGCCGGTCGGTCATCCCAAGGGACCGCGGAAAACCGCCCTCGGCCGGCAGCCCATTCGCAAGGATGTTTATCAAACATACGCCGGTGAATTGATGCCGAGCGTCGTTAATCCCTACGTGGTCGGCCAGACCATGAATGTGGACACGGGCCTGTGGGCCACCAGCTATGGCCTGCTGCGGCAGCTCGTATGGGCTGCGGCGGTTCGTAACGTGGACTCCCTGAAAGCGGCGAAGAAGAAGCTGATCGACACCAATTTCGCCGCTGATCGACTCGCCCTGTTCAGTCAGCTGCCTGACAACGTTGCCACGCGCGAGGCCGTCGCCGCGACCAACAAACAGCTGCGCGACCGCAAACAGCGCGACATCATCGTAACCGACTGGGTGGCGTTCTTCAGGAATCAGTACGAGCAAGTTGCGCGTTGAGTTCGCGTATGCCCTTCACGCCTTCTAGTTTCGGGCGGCGCGCCTCGAGCATGCTGCGCGAGGAACGCGCGGCGACGCTGCTTGCCGCACTGATCGTATTGGTGCTGGCACTGTTCCTGCTGGTTCCGTTGATGAAGACCATCAGCAGCGGTTTCTACAGCGACGGCAAAGTCAGCGGCTACTGGTTCGAACGGGTCGTCTCCAACCCCATCCTGATGGCGGAGCTGGGTAACACGATGCTGCTCGCGGTGACGACGACGCTGGTGTGCGTTGTCATCTCGCTGCCGCTTGCGGTGATGCGCGCGCGCTATACGTTCCGGGGCCTGGACGTGCTCGGCATGCTGATTCTGGTGCCGCTGATCTTGCCGCCGTTCGTCGGTGCCATTGCAACGAAGCGATTCCTGAGTCAGTTCGGCGTCCTGAATCTGATTCTGGACAAGCTGGGCGTCATCGATATGACCAAGGAGCTGCCGACGGATTGGCTTGGCAGCGGATTTGTCGGTGTCGTCATCCTGCAGAGTCTGCACCTGTTTCCAATCCTCTACCTGAACATCTCCGCTGCGCTCGCCAACGTCGATCCGGCATACGGCCAAGCCGCGCGCAACCTGGGCGCATCGCGCCTGCAGACCTTCGTGCGCATCACCTTCCCGCTGATCATGTCGGGGATATTTGCCGGCGGCACGATTGTCTTCATCTGGTCGTTCACCGACATCGGCACGCCGGTTATCATCGGTTACGAGCACCTGACCCCGGTCACGATTTTCAAAGAGCTCGCCAACGCCGAGGTCAATCCGCGCACCTTCAGTTTGGTGTTCATCATGCTGAGCTCGTCGGTGAGCTTCTATCTGATCGGCAAGTTCTTCTTGGGCGGTGGCGGTGTCGCCGGATCGACGAAAGCCTCCACCGCCGCCGAAACTGTTAAGCTCGGCGTCCTCGGCACGGCGCTGGCCTGGCTCGGGTTCGGTGTCGTGATCATTGTCTCGGTCCTGCCGCACGTCGGCGTGCTGTTGATGGGCGTGTCGGGCTATTGGGTCAATTCGATCCTGCCCGAGTCCTATACGATGCGACATCTCGTCTTCGTCGTGACGAGCCCCGATACGATGGGCAGCATCGTCAACAGCTTGAAGTATGCGGGAGTATCGACCCTGCTCGACATCGTGATCGGATCCGTTGCGGCATGGATCATCATTCGCAGCAGGATCTACGGCCGCACCGTGCTCGACGGGCTCTGCATGCTGCCTCTGGCCGTGCCGGGGCTGATCCTGGCCGCGGGCTTTGTCGCTATGACGGCGCCGGGCACCTGGCTCGAGTCGATCGGACCTACCCGAGACCCGTTTGCGATTCTGGTCATTGCCTATGCGATCAGGCGATTGCCGTTCGTGGTGCGGGGCGTATCCGCGGGTCTGCAGCAAGTGCCGGAATCGATGGAAGAAGCGGCGCGCAATCTAGGCGCCTCGACGCTCTCTACGGGGCTGCGTATCACGATGCCGTTGATCACGGCTAACATCGTCGCGGCTGCGGTGCTGACATTCGCGTTCAATATGCTGGAGGTCAGCGATTCGTTGATCCTCGCGCAAACGAAGGAATATCATCCCATCACCAAGGAAATCTACCGGCTCGCGGTCTCCACTGGATCGCTCGAAGCCGTCAATCAGGCAGCTGCGATGGGCGTGTACGCCATCATTTTACTGGGCGTGACAATGGGGATTGCCAGTCTGTTGCTCGGAAGACGGCTTGGCATGGTATTTCGCGCATAAAAGCTGATTGGGGACGTCCCGGGCGCTCCTTCAGTGCAACGCGCACCGCGGTGGTCGGGACATAAATGGAAATTGCACTGGACTCCTTGACAAAGGTGTACGAAGGCGCTTCCTCGTCGAAGCCGGCGTTGTCGAGCGTATCCGCCACGATCGCATCGGGCGAATTTTTCTTCCTGCTCGGGCCCAGCGGTTGCGGTAAAACGACGCTGCTGCGACTGATCGCCGGGTTGATCCAGCCGACGTCGGGACGAATCCTCTTCGATGATCGCGACGTCACCGGCTTGCCGGTCGACCAACGAGGCGCGGCCATGGTCTTTCAAGGCTACGCCCTGTGGCCCCACATGACAGTGCGTGAAAACGTCGAGTTCGGGCCAAAGATGAAGGGCATGGCGCGCGCTGAGAGACGCCGAGTGGCGCTCGAGCAACTCACGCGCGTCAAGATGGCGGAGCTTGTCGATCGCAAGCCCAACCAGCTTTCCGGGGGCCAGCAGCAACGCGTCGCGTTGGCCCGCGCGCTCGCCGCAGGGACGGAGTGTCTGTTGTTCGACGAGCCTTTGAGCAGTCTCGATGCGCGACTCAGGTTGCACATGCGCGACGAGCTCAAGCGGCTGGTCAAGTCGACCGGCATAACCGCGATCTACGTGACCCACGACCAGCAGGAAGCGTTGTCGATGGCGGACCGGATCGCGGTCATGAACGCCGGCGAGATCGTGCAGCTCGGGACGCCCGAAGACGTCTATAACCGGCCGGCGACACGCTTCGTCGCCGACTTTCTCGGTGAGGCGAACTTTCTCGATGGGCACATCACCACATCGGGCCATCCGACGCGCGTGAAAACCCGGTTCGGCGAGGTCGTCGCGCTCGACGCGCGCGAACGCCCCGCCGGCAGTCCAGTGACCTGCTGCGTGCGTCCGGAGCACGTGCGCATTGAGCCAGTGAAGCAAAGCTCGGATCCGGTGGGATGCGACAATGCTTTGCGTGCAACGATCGTATCGAACGTTTACCTGGGCGACGTACGTCAATACGTGTGCAGCTTCGAAGGGCATGCGGATAGCGAATGGCTGGTGTCGATACTGGCCGATGGATCACACGGGCTGCAGCCGGACGATCGTGTGCAGTTATCGTTTGCACCCGACGACGTAGCACTCCTCGAAAGCTGAGGCGGCAGTCGAGGCTCAGCGAGCCGGCGCCGCCACTCAGGCGGCTTGATTCGCAATCCCGGATTGGTTTTGGCCAGAGCGGATGACTCGGCTCGGCTTGCGCGCGCGCCAGCGTGCGGATTGGGGGGAACTCGGACGCTGCGAAGCGCAAGATTCCAGGGAAAACCACGGCGCGTGAGCGAGTTTTCACGCGGTTGACGGTTCGCTAGCCGGGGCGATAGAGTGCCGGTCCGTGAAAAAATCGCTCGCTGATCTCGGCCTTATCTTGGGGATTGCCTTCATGCGACGAAGATCGATCATCTTAGTCTTGGTCCTCAGCCTGCACGCACCGGGTTGTAGCCTGCTTCGCCCATCGTCTAGTGATTTGCCCCTACACCTGGTTATTGATGCGGGTTCTTCGAGTACGCGATTGTGTCTTTTCGGGATTAAATACCTGGAAGGGCAGTGTTCGGCCGTAGATCTGCGGTCCCCGTACGATCGATGTTTGCAATCCGCCGAAACCCAGGGACTTGCGGACATGGGTGATGAGAAGGCGAGGCAGGCCGTTGAGAACGCCCTTTCCCAAATCGACGGCAATACGCGCGACGAGATTCGGGCCGCGGTATTACTCGGCACCGGTGGCTTTCGCAAATTACCCAAAGAAAGACAGGACGCTATCCTCTATCGCGTAAGAGCCGCGTTCGACGCGCACTCACTTCCCGTTCGCCTGGTAGTCATCACCGGCGAGCAGGAAGGCACACTTGCTTGGAAGACTGTGTCTCAGAACTTTTCTTCGCGGGATCACATCATCCTCGAAACCGGAGGTGCATCGGTTCAACTCGCTTATGGCACCGTAGACGCGATCAAAAGCGCCAGTTCACCCGTTGGCCTAAACGAGGCCTTCGTAACACTGCGCGAAGAGGGCAATTTTAGTTATTGTTATCACCAAAAGCCGGCCGGAAGACTGTACGTGGATCACGATGAATGCAGGCGGTATGTCAAGGCGCGGCTTTTCGATGGCTCCGCCATTCAGCAACTCGCGCGCGGTATCGATCCAGAGCGGAAACAGCAGGCCATTTATGCGATTGGTAGTTCGTGGCAGGCGACGTTTTCCGTGCTTGGATCGAATGAACTGAGCCTGTCAGACATCATGGAGCAAGGGCGAAAGTTCTGCAAAATAGAACCGGACAATTTGCCGGATCATGGGATCGCAAAAAGGTTTGCCCCACGAGCGTGCTTTCAATTCGCATACCAGGCGGGCTTGCTTGAAGCGACCGGCTTTCAGAAAATTCGAAACGGGTTCGAGTCATGGCCCAAAGGCGCGGCCATTTCGAAGGAATACTTTCCGGATTGCGAGCAACGTCCAGGCAGGTAGTTCGACTCGGCGCTCGTTTCGAGCCGACTCATGATTGCGGTCGAACCAGGAGAGGCGAACGAAGATTCAATCCTTGAATATTGACGGAAAAGCCAAGCCTGGCCAGCGTAATCGCCTGACAACCAGGTGGTTAGAGCCATAGCGTGGTTACGGGATCAAATACGACGCATGCTATACTCCAGCGCCGATCCTGGGGGGGTCGGATGGCGTCTCTAAGGGAAATTTCCATCACTCAGGCGACAACAGGAGGTGCTTTATGCCTAATGCCAATGTCAGGGACATGAAAGCCGCGGACATCATGCGCAAAGGAGTAGAAACCGTTGCCAGCGGCGCTACGGCGGCTGACGCATTACGAAAGATGCGGCAGCTAAAGGTTTCCAGCTTGATTGTCGACCGGAGAAATAAGGACGACGCATACGGCCTCGTTACCAAGGTGGATATCGTCACCAAAGCAATCGAAGCCGGTCCCAAGAGAAAAAATCTCTCCGGCACCAAGGTCTTCCAGATCATGAGCAAGCCGTTAATCACGGTGCCACCCGGACTCGCGATCAAGTACTGTATAAGGGTCATGAAGAAAGCAGGTGTGTCGCGCGTGCCGGTTTTTGACGGCAAGAAGATTGTCGGAATCCTGAGTGTGAGCGATATTTTCGATCGCTCTTAGCGACGCGTGATCCCAGCTTAGCGTGGCGGAAGCAGCGATCACCAATAACCTGCGCTGCCGCTGGCGTCGGCGAAAACGGAATAGCGCTCCATGATTTGACTCGCGCGCCGTTAGAACAAGAGAGGGGGCCTGGGAAGGCCCCCTCTTTCGTTGCTGTCGTGCCGGATGACCGGCCCCTACCAGCGCTAACCGGGCGCGCAAATCACGTTCCTCGTGTTTCAGGCCGGCGCGGGCGCGCAATGACTGCGATGTCCGCCCCGGGTGCGGACGCGGGCATTGGGTTACAATCGTCGCTGTCAATTTTCCGCGCACGCGCTCACCTCATGAGAATGAACGCTCGCACTGCGCGGCCGCGGAACCCGGAACAATGAACAGGACACGCGAAGACCGCCTGAAAGTCGTTTATCCGGCGCTGATCATCGGGCTCATGACCGCGGCGTTCATCATCGCCAAGACCGGCCGCGACGCGCTGTTTTTCCAGGGAGGCGGAATATTTCAGCTGCCGGTGGCGATGCTGGCCATCGTTAGCGCGTCGGTGCCGCTTGCGATGATTTTCGTCAAGGCGATGAAAACCTGGGGCGCGCGCCCGGCGCGCATCGCGATCCTGGTGTTCGCGGCGGCGGTGCTGGCCGCGTCCGCGCCGTTTCTGGAGCCCGGCGACTCGATGCTGCTGTTCAACATATTCATCTTCATTCCGGCGAGCTTCGGCGTCATGTTCGCGAGTCTTTGGCTGCTCGCCAGCGACATTTTCGAGAATGCGCCGAAGGCCGAAGCTGCACGCACCTTCTCCAGGATAGGAGCAAGCTCGCTGGCGGGCGGCATGGCCGGCGGATTCGTCGCCAAGGGGCTGGTGCCTTATCTGGATCCGCGATGGCTGATTCTCATCGGCGCGCTGCTGATCCTCGTGGTTGCCGCGCTGGTCGCGGCCGCGCACCGCAAGTTCCCGACCAATATCGCGCCAAAAAAAGCCGCCGACAATGCCGGCGGCGGGTACCTGAAACCGCTGGCGAATCCGTATGCGATAGCGCTGGTCTTCATTGCCATGACCGGCGCGCTCGCCGGACTGCTGATCGACACGCAGTTCTATATCATGGCGACCAGCGCCAACCTCGGCTCCAAAGGGAATGCCGGGTTCTTTGCCAATTTTTACATCATGCTCAATTTCTTCTCGCTGCTTTTTCAGCTCTTCGTCACGCCCAGAATTCAGCAGAAATTCGGCATACACAGCGGTCTCATGATCCTGCCGTTCGCGCTGGTCGGGGGCGCGGGATTCGCGGGCGCCGCGGCAACGGCGTTCAGCCTGTCGGCGCTGAGAGTGACCGAGGGCGGTCTGCGCTCGTCGATCCATCGCTCGCTGTGGGAACAGGCGTTCATTCCCATCGTCTCCACCGACAGGTCCGTGGTCAAGCTGGCCGTCGACGGCATCGCTGCGCGCATCGCCGAGGGCATCGGCGCCGCCGGCATCTATTTCTGGGTGCTGCAGGTGGCGCCGGGGGGCGTGCAAACCGGGCCGCTGGATACGCGATGGATGTTGTGGCTGACGTTCGCCACGGTCGTCACCTGGCTCGCGATCACCCACATGCTGAGAATCCAGGTCAAAAAAGAGGAACTGCGGGTCCCTGCGCGAGCGGCAGCGACGCCGGAGATGGCTTGCGAACGCTTTCCCGATCAGTGCCCGTGCACCACCGAACTCGGCAAGGGCGTACCGTAACATTCTGGCGGGAACACAAACCCTGCGGGGAGCGGGGAGCGGACTTCCGCTCATTGCAGCGGGACGACGACTTCGAATTCGAGACGCACGCTGCGGTTGCGGTTCTGCCGCGCGCCGGCGAGCCGCGCCTCGAGCGCCACGCCGCGGTCCATCTGGCGCGCCACCGCGGCGTTGTCGCGGCGCGGCACGTAGCCCAGCTTCACGCCGCGCCACTCGATGCGGACCGCGTTCGCATCGTACGGATTCGCCGGCTCGCGCGCGAGCTCCAGCCGGTCGCCCGGCTTCAAGTCGCGCAGCACCTCGGCGCCGCCGGAATGCCGGAAGCCGGCGACCGGCGAGCGCTGCACGATGATGACTGCCTCCGCCGCGCCCGCGCAGGGTGCTGCGAGCACGGCGGCGAGGGCGATCGCGGCGCAAGCCGTGAGTCGGGGGGTCATCCCCCCTAGAACGGCTTGACCACCGTGAGGATGACAGCCGCGATCAGGATGACGGTCGGGACTTCGTTGAACCAGCGATACCACACGTGGCTGCGGGTGTTGCGGTCGTGCTTGAAGTCCAGCATGAGCCTGCCGCACCACAGGTGATAGGTGATCAGCGCGACGACCAGCGCGAGCTTGGCGGTGAGCCACCCCCCGCTCCATTCGTAGTCGAGCCACAGCCAGAGCCCGAATACGACCGAGAGGATCCCCCCCGGCGCCATGATCCCGTAGTAGAGCCTGCGCTCCATCACCTTGAAGCGCTCGCGCCCCGCCGCATCCTCCGTCATCGCGTGGTAGACGAAGAGCCGCGGCAGATAGAACAGCCCCGCGAACCAGGTCACGACGAAAATGATGTGGAAGGCCTTGATCCAGAGCATGAGGGTTCCTTCAGCGTGCCAGGCGCCGGCGCGTCAGTACCAGTGCGGCGTAGAAGCCCGCCACGGCGTAGGCCCCGAGCACGGCGAGATGCAGAGGGATGCCGGACGGGACCGTGCCGCTCATCAGCGGCCGCACCAGCTCCACGGCGTGAGTGAGCGGCAGGGCCTGCGTCACCGCCTGGAGCGGACCGGGGAGTTGCGCCACCGGGAAAAACACCCCGCACACCAGCATCATGGGCGTGATTACCAGCGTGAAGTAGTACATGAAGAAGTCGTAGCTCGGGGAGAGCGCGGTCATCACGAGGCCCATGCCGGCGAACGCGAGCCCGGTCAGGAACACCACCGGGATCGCCCACAGCGCAAGCGCCGAATGCGTCAATTCCAGCGCCCACGCCACGAGCAGCACGGCCATGCCCGAAAGAAAGCTCTTGCTCGCCGCCCACACCGTCTCGCCCAGCATCACGTCGTCGAGCGTCACCGGCGCGTTCAGGATCGCGTCCCACGTCTTCTGCACGTGCATGCGCGAGAAGCCCGAGTACATCGCCTCGAAGGATGCGCTCATCATGGTGCTCGAGCAGACGATGCCCGCGGCGAGAAAGGCGATATAGGGCATGCCCTCCACGTCCGCGAGCATCGCCCCCAGCCCGTAGCCGAGCCCGAGCATGTAGATCATCGGATCGGCGAGGTTGCCGAGCATGGAGGGGATCGCGAGCTTGCGCCACACCAGGGAATTGCGGCGCCATACGTGGAAATGGCGCAGGCTGAACGAGGGCAGGGCGAGGGCTTTCGCGATCATGGTTGTCCTCTCTTCGCTATCGCAGATAGTGACGGATACCGCGTGACCGATACTGCGTGTTTAATCCCGTAATTCGCGGCCGGTCAACTTGAGAAAAACGTCCTCCAGGTTGGCGTGGCGGTGCAGGTAGCGCAGGTCCTCGCGGCGCTCTAGATCGTGCACCAGGGGACCCGCGTCGCGCGTGTAGCAGAAGACGGTCTCGCCCGCCTGCTCGCAGCGCTCGCTGCGGGCGCGTCCGAATTCGCCCGCCCAGCGCTCGGCGCGGTCGCCATAGACCTCGACCACCTGCGGCTCGATGTTGCGGGCGATCAGCTCGCGCGGGGCGCCGTGCGCGATGATGCGGCCGCGGTCCATGATCGCGAGCCGGTGGCACAGGCGCTCGGCCTCGTCCATGAAGTGGGTGGTGAGGAATATGGTCTTGCCCTGCGCGAGCAGCCGCCGCAGCCGCTCCCAGATCAAGTGCCGCGCCTGGGGATCGAGCCCGGTGGTGGGCTCGTCGAGAAAGATGAGATCGGGATCGTTGACGAGGGAGCGCGCGAGCGTCAGCCGCCGCTTCATGCCGCCCGAAAGCGTCTGGATGCGGGAGCCCGCGCGCGCGCGAAGGCCGGCGAACTCCAGCAGGGCGGGAATGCGCGCGCGGACTTCGGGCTCGCCCAGCCCGAAGTAGCGGCCGTAGACGAGGAGGTTCTCTTCCACGGTGAAGTCGGGATCGAGATTATCCGTCTGCGGCACGACGCCGATGCGGAGCCGCGCCTCGCGCGCCCGGGCCGGCACCGGCAATCCGAGCACTTCGATCTCGCCCCCGTCCGGGTCGATCAGCCCGAGGCACAGGCGCAGCGTCGTGGTCTTGCCCGCTCCGTTGGGCCCGAGGAGGCCGAAGCATTCCCCCGCTTCGAGCGCGAGGTCGATACCGGCGACCACCTCCAGCTCGCCGTAGCGCTTGCGCAGACCCGCGGCACGCAGATGCAAGGGATTTCGAGGGTTCATCCAGCCAGGCACCGCTCACGTCTCCGCCGCCTGGCGGTGGAGATAGCGGGTGACGATATCGTTGAGCAGGTTGAGGCGCCCATGGAAAAAGTGGTCGCCCCCCGGCACCACCACGACCGGGAGGTCCTGCGGGCGCGCCCAGTCGAGCACCGCGGAAAGGGGCACCACGTCATCCCGCTCGCCATGGACCACCAGTGTTGCGCGCGGCACGGTCTCCGGGTGAAGGCGGTTGACGGCCGGCGCGACCAGCACCATGAGCTGCGGGTGCAGCTGCCTCGCGGCGCGGGTTTGCACGAAGCCGCCGAAGGAGAAGCCGGCGAGGAGGAGCGGCAGCTCTCCGTACTCGCGCTTCAGGTAGCGCGCGACCGCGATCAGGTCCTGGGCTTCGCCGCGGCCCTCGTCATGGGCGCCTTCGGAAGCCCCGACGCCGCGGAAGTTGGGCCTCGCCGCGGCGTAGCCGAGCGCGAAGAACGCCTTGGCGAGGGTGGTCACCACCTTGTTGTCCTTGGTGCCGCCTTGCAGCGGATCGGGGTGCGCGATCAGCGCGATGGCGCGCCGCCCGGCGCCGGGATCGTTGATGTCGGTCTCGATTCGGCCCGCCGGCCCCTCGACCATGATCCTCGCCAGCGACGACGCCGGCATGGGACGGACCGCGACTGACACCGATCTAGATGCGGAGCCGCTGGACGATGCGGCCGTGGACGAGATGCTCATCGATGATCTCGTCGATGTCGTCCCGGTCGACGTAGGTGTACCACACGGCCTCGGGATAGATCACCATGACCGGCCCTTCCTTGCAGCGGTCCAGGCAGCCCGACTGGTTCACCCGCACCTTGCCGGGGCCGGAGAGCTTCAGCGCCTTTACGCGGTCCTTGGCGTAGTCGCGCATCTCCCGCGAGCCGCGGTCGTTGCAGCACTGCTCGCCGTTGTCGCGCTGGTTGCAGCAGAAGAAGACGTGCCTGGCGTAGTAGGTCATATTGCTCTCAGGCGTTGCCCGAATTGAACGGCGCCCGTGCGCGCAGCGTCCGTTCGAATTCGGAGTGATGCAGCCATCCTATGCGACGCCGCAATGGGAATTATAGACGATGGCGGCCCGCGCCGAGCGCGTAGAGCAGGTAGCCGGTCGCGAGCAGCGGCCACAGCTCGGACAGCGCGCGCACGATGCCGGAGAAATTCAGGAAGTGGCTGGCGCCGCGCGCGAGCATGCGCGGCGGCACGCTCTGGTAGGGGTTATCCGGGGCGAGATTGATCGCGACCGTTGCGGCGACGATGCACGCGGCCGCGGCGGCGAGCTTCACGGGGTGCGGCATCCGCACGGCCCCCCACAGGACGAGCCAGCCCGCGGCAAGCCCGAGCAGGACGCCGGGCGTCAACCAGGCGAGCGGGGCGGACAGTCGCACGACCGCGACGGCGCTCACGATCTTCAGGGCGAGCGCCGTGCCGATTACCGCGGCGATCACGAGCATGGACCGATCGTTCTCGCGCGTGAGCGCGGACAGCATGAGCCCGATGCCCAGCACGCTGAACATGACCACGGCCGCTTCACCGCTCAGCGCGAGCAACGGCGTGTGGATCAAGGTCGAGTGGAAGTCCAGCGTGGCGCGCATCGCCCCCGTGCCGAACAGCTGCCCGGTGGCGTGAAACTGCGTGACGAGCCACAGTGCGACGATCACCAGCCCGGCATCGGCCGGCATGCCCTCCAGGAACAGGCGGCGGCGCGCGGAATGGATCCTGCCGCCGATCGGCTGCGCGGGAGCCAGCAATGGCGCGGCCATCGCGCCGAGCAGCGCGCCCAGGCTGTTGGCGAGCAGATCGACGTTGGAGGCGATGCGGGTGGGCAGGAACATCTGCGCCAGCTCCATGGTGGCCGAGAATGCCGCGGTGGCAAGCGCGGCCGCCGCCACCCCGCGCGCGGGACCGTAACGCCCGCCGCAACCGATCGAGAGCAGCAGGCCGAGCGGAACGTAGGCGGCGAAATTCACCGCGATGTCCTGCAGCGTGATGAAGCGCGGCCACGGCGCGAAGAGGAAATGCAGGATCTCCTCCGGCGGCCAGCGCCAGCCGCGAAACGGCTGCAGGCTGGCGTAGCCGAGGACGAGCAGATAAGCTAGCCCGAGGATCCAGGCGAGGCGCACGCTGTTCGAGGAGAACCCCGCGCGCGCTTCGTGGAGCCCGCGCTCTTCGTTCGGCAAGGAGCCTGGCATCGTTGATTGAGGCGAAATGAGGCGCGCCCGGCGACGGACGTCGCGCCCGATTTCGCGATGCGTTGACGCCATGCAATTCTATGACATCTTCAACGGTGATGCCGACGGCATCTGCGCCCTGCAGCAGCTGCGGCTGGAGGAGCCGCGCGCAAGCGTGCTGGTGACGGGCGTCAAGCGCGACGTGCGGCTGCTCGAGCGGGTGAACGCCGCCGCCGGCGACGAACTGACGGTGCTCGACATCTCGCTCAAGTCCAACGCCGGCGACCTCAAGCGGCTGCTCGGCGCCGGCGCGCGGCTGCGCTGCTTCGATCACCACGCCGCGGGCGAGCTGCCGCAGCACGCCAACCTGAAGGCCTTCATCGACACCGCGCCGGACATCTGCACCAGCCTGATCGTGGACCGCTACCTCGGCGGCCGCCAGCGAATCTGGGCGGTGGTGGCGGCCTTCGGCGACAATCTCCACGAACCGGCGCAGCGCGCGGCGGCCGGGCTCGATCTCGACCCGGCCGAGCTCGAGCGCCTGCGCGAGCTCGGCGAATGCATGAACTACAACGCCTACGGCGACAGCGTGGAGGACCTCCACTACCATCCGGCCGACCTCTTCGAGATCGTGAGCCGCTACCGCGACCCGCGCGATTTCGTGGACGGGGAGCCGGTGTTCGAGGTACTGAGGAACGCCCTTGCCGACGATCTCGACCGTGCCCGCGCGCTCGCGCCGAGCGCGGCGTCGGCGAATGCCGAGCTCTACGTGCTGCCGGATGCGGCCTGGAGCCGGCGCATCCACGGCTTCTTCGCCAACGAGCTCGCGCGCACCCGCCCGCGGCGCGCGGTCGCCCTGCTGGTCGCGCGGCACGGCGGCTATACCGTGAGCGTGCGCGCGCCGCTCGCGCGCCCGCGCGGCGCGGACGCGCTCTGCCAGAAGTTCGAAACCGGCGGCGGGCGGCAGGCGGCGGCCGGCATCAACTGGCTGCCCGAAGCGGATTACCCGCGCTTCCTCGCCGAGTTCAGCAAGGCGTTTGCGGTCTGAATCGCGGTACGCAGAGTTCCTGAGCCTCGCCCGCCGCGCCGGGTGGGCCGTATCCTCACCGACGTTCCGCTGCGACTCGATTCCAGGGCCGCTGCCGCGAGTACCAGGACCTGGCGGCTGTCCTCGGGGCCGACCTCGGGGGGCGTGCCGCGCTCGACACTGCGGATGAAGGAGTCGAGCTCCGCCCGGTAGGCGGCGGCGTAGCGCGTCTGGAAGTTCGGCCAGGGATTGTCCGTGCGGGTCGCGTCGGCTCCGAAATGCTCCACGCTGGTCGGCGCGAGGTTGTCCGCGCGCAGCATGCCCTTCGCGCCGAGCACCTCGATGCGCTGGTCGTAGCCGTACGCGGCGCGGCGCGAATTGGCGATATGGCACAGGCGGCCGGAAGCGGTGCGCAGCAGCAGCATCGCGGTGTCGATATCGCCCGCTTCCGTCCTGACGCGCGGATCGACCAGCACCGCGCCCCAGGCGAATACTTCCACCGGCTCCTCGCCGAGCAGCCAGCGCGCCATGTCGAAATCGTGGATGGTGAAATCGAGGAACAGCCCGCCCGAAGTGGCGAGGAAGCGCAGCTCGGGCAGCCCGGGGTCGCGGTTGGTGATGACCACCTGCTCGAGCTTGCCGACCGCGCCCGCGTCGACGCGCTGCTTCAGCGCGCGGAAGCCCGGATCGAAGCGGCGGTTGAAGCCCACGAACATCGGCACCCGCGCCCTGCGCACCGCCTGGATGCAGGCATCGACCTTGGGCAGCGTGAGATCCACCGGCTTTTCGCAGAAGATCGCCTTGCCGGCGCGCGCCGCGGCGATCGACAGCTCAGCGTGGCTGCCGGTCGAGGACGCGATCAGCACGGCATCCACCGCGGGATCCGCGAAAGCCCGGGCGGCGTCGGCCTGCCGGGCGCCGAGCGGCTCGGCGAGCGCGCGCGCCGCTTCGGGCTTGGTGTCGACGACATACACCAGCTCGGCGTCGGTCCGGCGAGCGAGGTTCTCGGCGTGCATGCGTCCGATGCGCCCGGCGCCGAAGAGAGCGAAGCGAATCATTCGACGCGGACCGCCTTTCCGGTTTTCATCGAACGCAACGCCGCCTCCGCCAGCACCAGCGCCTGGCGGCCGTCGCGGGCGCCGACCGGCATCGGCTGGCGCGCCCGGAGCGCGGCGACGAAGGCGGCGAGCTCGGCGCGGTAGGCGGCGGCGTAGCGCTCGAGAAAGAAGTCGAGCGGCCGGTCGGCGATCGTGCCGCGCGCGCTGAAGTGCTCGACGGTGCTTGCGCCCAGGTTCTCGGCGCGCAGCATGCCCTTGGCGCCGAACACCTCGATGCGCTGGTCGTAGCCGTAGGCGGCGCGGCGCGAGTTGTTGATATGGCACATCCGGTGCGACGCGGTGCGCAGGAGCAGCATCGCCGAGTCGATGTCGCCCGCCGCGGCAATCCTGCGGTCGATGAGCGCCTCTCCGAATGCGAACACCTCGACCGGCTCCTCGCCGAGCAGCCAGCGCGCCATGTCGAAGTCGTGGATCGTCATGTCGCGGAACATCCCGCCCGAGACTTTCAGGTACGCGAGCGGCGGCGGCGCCGGATCGCGGCTCGAGATCGTCACCTGCTCGACCGCGCCGACCTCACCGCTGCCGACGCGTTCCTTGAGTGCATGGAAGCTGGGATCGAAACGGCGGTTGAAACCGACGAACATCGGTACCCCCGCCTTTTCAACCTCGCGCAGGCATTCGTCCAACCGCTGCAAGCTCAGATCGATCGGCTTTTCACAGAAGATCGCCTTGCCGGCGCGCGCCGCGGCGATGGCGAGGCGCGCATGGGTGTCAGTGGAGGAGGCGATCAGCACCGCGCCGACCTCGCCATCGGCGAAGGCCTCGCGCTCGCCCGCCACTCTTGCGCCGTGCCGCGCGGCGAGCTTGCGCGCCGCCTCGGCATCAACGTCGACGACGTAGCGCAGCCGCACGCCTTGCGTTGCGGCGATGTTCGAAGCGTGGATGCGCCCGATGCGTCCGGCGCCGAACTGCGCGAGTTCTAGCATTTTTTTGTATCATAAACCGAGGAGGGGGGCGCGTGGCAGCCGTTCGCATGACGATGGCCGAAGCGGTAGTACGGTTTCTCGCCGCGCAGGACATCGAATCGCCGCCAGGCAAGCCGGTTTCGCTGTTCGCCGGCGTGTTCGCCATTTTCGGCCACGGCAACGTCGCCGGGCTCGGCCCCGCGCTGCACGCCGCGCGCCGCAGGCTCCCGACGCTCCGCGCACACAACGAGCAGGCCATGGCCCACGCCGCGATCGCCTTCGCCAAGGCGCACGCGCGCCGGCGCATGATGGCCTGCACAACCTCCATCGGGCCGGGCGCGAGCAACCTGGTTACTGCCGCCGCCGTTGCCCACGTCAACCGGCTTCCCGTCCTGCTCCTTCCCGGCGACGTGTTCGCGAACCGCAGGCCCGACCCGGTGCTGCAGCAGCTGGAAGCCTTCGGCGATCCGACGCTCTCGGTGAACGACTGCCTGCGGCCGGTTTCCCGATTCTTCGACCGCATCACGCGCCCGGAGCAGATCCTCGCGAGCCTGCCCGCGGCGCTGCGCGTGCTGCTCGACCCCTGTGACTGCGGCCCGGTGACCCTCGCGCTGCCGCAGGACGTTCAGACGGAGGCTTTTGACTACCCGGCGGAGTTCTTCCGGCGCCGGCTGCACCGCATCCGCCGGCCCGTCCCCGATGCGGGGGAGCTCGAAGCGGCGACAAAAGCCTTGCGCGCGGCGAAACGGCCCCTGCTCATTGCCGGCGGCGGCGTCAAGTATGCGCTCGCGGAAAAGCGCCTCGCGGACTTTGCCGAGGCGCACGGACTGCCGGTGGCGGAGACTCAGGCCGGGAAGGGAAGCCTCGCCTGGAACCACGCGTGCAACGTCGGAGCGATCGGGGTGACCGGGGCGGCGGCGGCCAACACCCTCGCGGCTCGCGCCGACGTGGTGCTCGCCGTCGGCACGCGGCTCGGCGATTTTGCCACCGGCTCGCGCGCTCTGTTCCCGGACGCGAAGCTGGTGCAGCTCAACGTCGGCGCGTTCGATGCGGCGAAGCATGCAGCCCTGCCACTGGTTGCCGACGCCGGCGCCGGCCTCGAGGCGCTCGGGCGCGGCCTGCGCGGCTGGCGCGCGCCTGCGGCCTGGAGCACGCAGGCGCTGCGGCTGACGCGCGCCTGGAACCGCGAGGTCGAGCGCATCACCGCGCCTGCGCGCGGCGCGCCCACCGACGCACAGGTGCTCGGCGCGGTGAACTCCGTCGTTCCCGGAAATTCCATCGTGGTGTGCGCGGCGGGCGGGCTACCGGGGGAGCTGCACAAGCTGTGGCGCGCCACCGATTCGACGAGCTATCACCTGGAGTACGGCTATTCGTGCATGGGCTACGAAATCGCGGGCGGCCTGGGCGCGAAGCTCGCGCACCCCGGACGCGAGGTCTGCGTGCTGGTCGGCGACGGATCCTATCTCATGCTCAACTCGGAGATCGCAACCTCGGTGGCGCTGGGCGCGAAGCTCATGATCGTGGTGCTCGACAACCGCGGCTTCGGCTGTATCGAGCGCCTGCAGGCGGCGACCGGCGGCGCCTCCTTCGGGAATCTCCTCGGCCATGGCTCGCCGCGGGTGGATTTCGTCGCCCATGCCCGCAGCCTCGGCGCCCAGGCGGAAATGGCCGGGGACATCGCTTCTTTGCGGTCCATTTTGAAGCGCGCGTTGCGGGCCCGGCGCACTTTCGTCGCCGTGATCGAGACCGACCCGCGCCGCGGCACGCAGGAGGGCGGCGCGTGGTGGGACGTCGCGGTGACCGCGGCGCCGCGGAGCCGCGGGCAGAGAAAGGCGCGCGCGGCCTACGAGCGGGCGCGGCGGCGCCAGAAGCTGGGCGCCTGATGGTGCGCATCGGCATCAATCCCCTCACCTGGACCAACGACGACCTGCCCGAGCTCGGCGAGGAGAATTCGCTCGAGACCTGCCTCTCCGAGGCGAAGCTTGCCGGCTACGAGGGCGTGGAGCTCGGCCGCAAGTTCCCGCGCGACCCCGCCGTACTGGGTCCCACCCTTGAGAAACACGGCTTGAACCTCGTGTCCGGGTGGTACAGCGCGCGCCTGCTCGAGCGCTCGGTGGAGGACGAGATCAGGGCCATGCGGCCACACGCCACGCTCCTGAAAACGTTGGGCGCGACGGCCATGGTGTTTGCGGAGGTATCGCGCTGCGTGCACGGCAGCCGCTCGATCCCGCTCTCGAAGCGTCCACGGCTCGCCGAGCAGGAGTGGCGGCCATTCTGCGAGCGGCTGGACGCGGTCGCGCGCCATCTCGAGAGGCAGGGGCTGAAGCTCGCCTACCACCACCACATGGGCACGGTGATCCAGAGCGAGGATGAAATCGACCGCATGATGGCGTCCACCCGGGCGGTCGGACTGCTGCTCGATAGCGGTCACCTGGCCTTCGCCGGCGGCGAGCCGCTGCGCGCGCTCGAGCGCCATGCTTCCCGCGTCGCGCACGTCCACTGCAAGGACGTCCGCCGCGACCGGCTGGCGCAGGCCCGGCGCGATGACCTGAGCTTTCTGGACGCGGTGCTGGCAGGCGTGTTCGCCGTCCCCGGCGACGGCTCGATCGATTTCGAGCCGGTGCTGCGCGCGCTCGCGCAACGCGGCTACGCCGGCTGGCTGGTGGTCGAAGCCGACCAGGACCCGGCGCGCGCGCACCCGCTGACGCACGCCCGCATCGGCCACGATTGCCTTCGGCCACTCACGCGGCGATACTGGAAAGCATGAGGCTCGGTGAGGGAGAGCTCGACGCCCGGGAGGAAGCGCTGGCCGCGGTCGCGCGCGAGGCGGGAGAGCTGGCGCGGCGGCTGTATTCGAGCCGCGAGGCCGCCGGCGTGAAACTCAAGGGCAGGCAGGATTTCGTGACCGCGGCCGACGGCGAGGTCGAGCGCATGATCGTCGGGCGGCTCGCCGCGCGCTTTCGACGCGATGCTTTTTTCGGCGAGGAGGGCGGGGCGACGGGCAGCGGCGATGCGATCTGGGTCATCGACCCGATCGACGGCACCGCCAATTTTGCGTACCGCATTCCGCATTTCTGCATCTCGATCGCATTCGTGTGCGGAGGCGCGGCCGTGCTGGGGGCGATCATCGCGCCGATGTATGGAGATCTCTATTCCGCGCGGCTCGGCCGCGGCGCTTTCCTCAACGGCAACGCGCTGCGCGTCGCCGGGACGGTGGACATCAAGCAGGCGATCGTCGAGCTCGGCTGGTCCTCGCGCCGGCCGGCGCGCGCCTACACGGCGTTGCTCGAGCGCGTGCTCGCCACCGGCGCCACCTTCCTGCGCGCCGGCTCGGGCGCCCTCGGCCTTGCCTACGTCGCCGCGGCGCGCACCCACGGCTACTGCGAGCTGCACATCAATTCCTGGGACGCGCTGGCGGGGCTGCTGATGGTGCGCGAAGCGGGGGGCTGGACCAGCGATTTTCTCGCGGGCGAGGGGCTCGCGCGCGGTAATCCGGTGCTCGCCTGCGTGCCGGGGCTGCGCGAGGCGCTGGTCGAAGCGACCGGCGTGGGGCAAAACAACGAGCAACTCGAAAGGAGGATGCCATGAAGCGATGGATCGCAGCGTTGGCGCTCGCCGCGCCAGGCTTTGCGGTGGCGCAGGGCAACCTGGTCCTGTATTGCGCGCCGCAGGAAGAATGGTGCCGCGCCATGGTGACGGCGTTCGAAAGAAAGACCGGCATCAAGGTCGCCATGACGCGCAAGAGCAGCGGGGAGATCTACGCCCAGGTGAAGGCCGAGGCGGCGAATCCGCGCGGCGACATCTGGTGGGGCGGCACCGGCGACCCGCACCTGCAGGCCGCGGAAGAAGGCCTTACGGTCGAGTATCGCTCGCCGATGGAGAAGGAGCTGGCGCCGTGGGCGATACGCCAGGCGCGCGACGCCAAATACCGCACGATCGGCGTCTACGCCGGGGTGCTCGGCTTCGGCTACAACACGGAGCTCCTCGCGCGCAGGAAGCTGCCCGAGCCGAAGTGCTGGAGCGACCTCGCCTCCGACAACTATCGCGACGAGGTCCAGGTGGCCGACCCGAACTCGTCGGGCACCTCGTACACGATGCTCGCCACGCTCGTGCAGCTGCAGGGCGAGGACAAAGCGTTCGAATTCATGAAGCGCATGCACCGCAACATCAACCAGTACACGAGGTCGGGCGCCGCCCCCGCCAAGGCCACGGCGAGCGGAGAGACCCTCATCGGCATCACCTTCATGCACGACCTCGTGACCTTCGCGGTCCAGGGCAACCCGATCAAGGTGATCGCGCCCTGCGAAGGCACCGGCTACGAGGTCGGGTCGATGAGCATCATCAAGGGCGGCAAGAACCCCAAGGAGGCGAGGATATGGTACGACTGGGCGCTCACGCCGGAGGCCCAGGCACTCGGCGCGGAGGCCAAGGCCTTCCAGATCCCGTCCAACCTGAACGCCAGGGTTCCGCCGCAGGCACCGCGCCTCGACCAGACCAAGGTGATCGACTACGACTTCGCCAAGTACGGGTCCTCGGCGGAGCGCAAGCGGCTGCTGTCCAAGTGGGACAAGGAAGTTAAGGCGCTGCCGAAGTGACGCACGGCCCCGGTCGCGCGGCGATCGCCTGGATCGCCACCACGGCGGCAGGGCTGGTCATGCTGCCGTGGTATGCGATCGACGGATTCTGGCGCTTCGCCTGGATAGCCCGCATCGGCGATGCGGCGCATGCGCCAGGATTGATTCAGGGCCTGGTGCACGGCAGATCCTGGCTCCTGTTGTTGTTGCTGCCACTCGCGTTGGCAATCGCGGCGCGCCCGTGGCGCATCGAGCGCAGCCGCGCGGGCGGCGTGCTCGTAGCTGCGGGCGCCTTGGGCCTTGTGCTGCTGCTCGCGCAGGGATTCCTGTTCCGCCATCCGAACATCACCCCCGCCGGCTGGCCGACCCAGCCGGGAATGGGCTACGGCGCGATGACCGCGGCGCTCGGATTCCTGATGCTCTTCTGCCAGGGACTCGCCGCCCGGGGTTTCTGCCGCGGCGATGCTTTCGTGGCCGGCGCGATCGGGCTGGTCGTGGCGACGATCGCGGCGTTCGTGTTCTTCCCGATCTTCGTAATGCTGAAGAGCGCGTTCGAAGGCCATTTCCTCGCGAGCTTCTTCGATCGCTCGATCTGGGGCGTCGATTGCCTGTATTCGAGCCTGCGCTGCGGCGTAGCCTGGAACACGGTATTCCTCGCGGTGGTGGTCGGCGCCGGCTCGACGCTGCTCGGGCTCGCGTTTGCGCTGATCGCTGCGCGCACCGCGTTCCGCTACAAGGGTGTGCTTCGCGTGATGAGCGTGCTGCCGATCATCACGCCGCCGTTCGTGATCGGCCTCGCGGTGATCCTGCTCTTCGGGCGCGCCGGCGCGGTCAGCACGCTCATGTTCGACTGGTTCGACATCCCGCGCTCGCGCTGGATCTACGGCCTGCCCGGCGTGGCGCTCGCGCAGCTGCTCGCGTTCACGCCGATCGCCTTCCTGGTGCTGCTCGGCGTGGTGCAGGGCATCAGCCCATCCCTCGAGGAAGCCTCGCAAACGCTGCGCGCCCGCGGCTGGACGACGTTCCGAACGGTGACCCTGCCGCTCCTGCGTCCCGGTCTCGCCGCGGCCTTCCTGCTCGGCTTCGTAGAGAGCATGGCGGACTTCGGCAACCCGCTGGTGCTGTCCGGGAACTACGAGGTCCTCTCGGTCAAGATCTTCTTCGCGGTGGTGGGGGCCGCGCATGACCAGAGCCGCGCCGCGGTGCTTGCGCTCGTGCTGCTGGTGTTCACGCTGGCCGCGTTCTGGGCCCAGCAGCGCTGGCTGGGGCGCGCCTCCTACACCACGGTGACCGGGAAGGGCGATGCCGGGCTGCCGGTGCCGCTGCCGCGCGGGCTGCGCTGGCTGTGCTACGGCATCGCGCTGCCGTGGGCGGCCCTCACGCTTGTCATCTACGTCACCATCTTCGTCGGCGGCTTCGTCAAGTCGGTCGGCCGCGACTACAGCTTCACGCTGGCGCATTTCCTCGCCGGCTTCGGAATCGAAGCGACCGAGCGCGGCCTGCACTTCACCGGCGCCGCCTGGCCGTCGCTCGCCACCACGCTCACCATAGCGTCCATCGCCGCTCCGCTCACCGCGGCGGTCGGGCTTCTGACCGCCTGGCTGCTGTCGCGCCAGAACTTCGCCGGCAAGCGCGCCTTCGAGTTCGGCACGCTGCTCTCCTTCGCGATCCCGGGCACGGTAGTCGGCATCAGCTACATCCTCGCGTTCAACGTGCCGCCGATCGAGATCACCGGCACCGCGGCGATCCTGGTGATCTGCTTCGTCTTCCGCAACATGCCGGTCGGGGTGCGCGCCGGCATCGCCACGCTCGCGCAGATCGACAAGTCGCTGGATGAGGCCTCGCACACGCTCGGCGCGCGCTCCGCGACCACGCTCAGGCGCGTGGTGCTGCCGCTCCTGCGGCCGGCGATCGTCGCGTCGCTCGTCTACAGCTTCGTGCGCGCCATGACGGCGGTCTCCGCCGTGATCTTCCTCGTCACCGCGGAATACAACATGGCGACCGCGTACATCGTCGGGCGCGTCGAAGCGGGCGAGTTCGGCCTTGCCATCGCCTACTCGTGCGTGCTGATCGCCATCATGCTTGCCGTGATCGGCCTGATTCAGGTCGGGGTCGGCGAGCGCAGGCTGGGACGGCGCGAGACCGTGGCGCTGCAGGGGGCGGCGTGAAAAAGGCGGCCGACGTCGAGTTCCGCAGCGTCGTCAAGCGCTACGGCGAGGTGACGGCGGTCGACAACGTCTCCTTCCGCATCGAGCCGGGAACGCTCGCCACGCTGCTCGGCCCCTCCGGCTGCGGCAAGACGACCATGCTGCGGCTGATCGCAGGGCTGGAGATGGCGAGCTCGGGCAGCATCACCATCGGCGGCCGCGACGTGACCTCGGCGCCGGCGTCCGAGCGCGACGTGAGCATGGTGTTCCAGTCCTACGCGCTCTTCCCGCACATGAGCGTGCTCGAGAACGTCGCCTACGGGCCGACGGTGAGCGGCGATCGCGCGGCGAAGGACAAGGCGATGGAAAAGCTGCGCATGGTCGGCCTCGAGGCGTTCGGCGGCCGCATGCCCTCGGAGCTCTCGGGCGGACAGCAGCAGCGCGTCGCGGTGGCGCGCGCGCTGGTGCTCGAGCCGCAGGTGCTGCTGTTCGACGAGCCGCTCTCCAACCTCGACGCCAAGCTGCGCCGCCGCGTGCGCGAGGACATCCGCGAGCTGCAGCAGAGCCTCGGCTTGACGGTCGCCTACGTGACCCACGACCAGCAGGAAGCGCTCGCGGTCTCGGACCGGATCATCGTCATGTCGAACGCGCGCATCGCCCAGATCGGCGCGCCGCGCGAGCTCTACGAGGCGCCGCGCGACCGCTTCGTCGCCGACTTCATCGGCGACGCCAACCTCATCGAGGCCGAGCTCGGGCCGCACCGCGGCAGCCGCGCGCCGCTTCTCCTCGGCGGCATCGAGCTCGAGCTGGAGCACCGCGGCATCGCGCCCGGCGCGGTGCGAGTCGCGATCCGGCCGGAGTCGATCGTCCTGGGAACCGAGCCGGGTTCGGCATTGCGCGGCACGGTGAGCAAGTCCGCCTATCTCGGCACGCACATGGAGTACACGGTCGCGGCGCCGATCGGGCAGCTCTACGTCGTCGATCGAAACGTGTCGCGGCCGATTTCGACCGGCGCAGTGGTATACATCATGCTTTCCGAGAACGGTCTCGCGCTGGTGCCCGGCTAGAGCATGGCGTGAGGCGCGGATCACGACCCACGGGTATCACGCTCGAATCGCGGAACACGATCCCCGAATCACGCTTCTCCGGGTGACTGCTTTCCGGCCGCCCGCGCGGGCCGGCGCCGCGCGGTGAGCTCAGGCCCCGGGGCGCGAGCACCTCGGCCTTCGCCGGGGCCGCGTGCCTTGCCGCGCAGCCGCCAACCACAGAAGGAGGAGGGCGCTCAGCATGAGCGGCGCGGCGGGGGGCTCCGGCACCTGGCCGGCCGACACCAGGTTCCCGGTCGGCACCAATGTCCACTCGCAGCCGGCCGTGCAGGCGGTCGTCCAGCGCAGGTCGACAACGCCGGCGCCCAGGCGGTTCCAGGCGCCGAGCTCGAAGCCGTAGAGGCCGGCGCCCAGCAGCAGGTTCTGGTCGAAGCCGACGCGGTCGCGCGGGTTGAGGAAGTCACGGCCGATGTC
>Ga0187893_10001570_pt1 | contig 54322 bp, 34 predicted proteins | sample MA1701074metaG_FD_139574 | JGI IMG/M metagenome (GOLD analysis project Ga0187893, IMG submission 139574) | White microbial mat communities from a basaltic lava cave in the Kipuka Kanohina Cave System on the Island of Hawaii, USA - MA170107-4 metaG ... | reverse complement strand
GAATCGAAGATAACGACGTGCGAGTCAGCTTCCGGCGGCTCGACGACAATGAGCGATCCGGAGGTAACCATCGACCACCCGCCCGGAACCGTAAAAGTGGCTCCGCCCGAGGTGGTGACTTCCTTGTCAGCGGCAACTTTCTCGGAAGGGGATCGGGCGGGCGCCTGCGCTGCAGTGACGGCAGGCCAGGCCAGCATGGAAATCAGCAGTGGTGCAAACCTCATATCCACAGTCTTCTCGACTAAGTAGACATAAGTCTGACAGAGCAGATGCGGGGAGTCAATGTTGCAGCCGACGTCTCGCAGCCGACGCAGGAGCCAACGTCACAATCGCCTTTCGCATGGCCTCTGTATGGACACAGCGCGGCAAATACGGGCGACGGCTGTCAAACCAAGGAGGTGGGTGACGTCTGCATTCAGGGGCGGTTCAAGCTGCGATCTAGTACGGCGAGTCTGGCGGCGGCTAAGGCAATGTGTGCGCGGGTGCGCCATGACGTCGAGGAACGGTCGGCGTCATCAGGGAAGTGGAACCCACCGAGAAGAAGCGGCGTCCTCGGCGTGCGACTGCCTTCTAGAATCGAGAATCTTCCTAATCTTCGGCTTGACAAGATCGATTGTCGACTCATACTCACATGACAGTGGCCTGCCGTGTATTGTTTTATGGTGATGAACGGCTCCGACGATAGAGACTTTCGTGACGCGAGTGGATGGCGAGCGGTGACCAAACAGGATCTGGAAACACCGGCGCTGCTGGTAGACCTGGAACTCATGGACGCCAATCTGAACCGGATGGCTTCTTTCTTCCAGACCGTTCCCGCAAAGCTCCGTCCCCATTTCAAGAACCACAAGTGCCCGGATCTGGCGGCCAGGCAACTGAATGCCGGAGCGATCGGCATTACGTGCGCCACGTTACGCGAAGCCGAGTGCCTGGTGCACCACGGCGTCAGTAGCGTTCTGCTGGCCAACGAAATCGTCGATTCAGCGAGGATCCGCCGGTTTGTCGAACTGGGCCGCCTGGCAGATGTCATCGTCTGCGTGGATAACGAGAAGGTCGCGGCCGAGTTCGCCCGTGTCGCGCGCAACGCCAACAGCCAGGTTGGGGTTCTGGTCGATGTCGATGTCGGCCTGCACCGCTGTGGCGTTCCGCCTGGCGAGGCTGCTGTACGCCTTGCCCTCAGTGTTGCCGAGAAAGGTCTGCGGTTCCGCGGCCTCATGGGATACGAAGGACATGTGCTGCGCAAAGCGCCCGGGCCGGACAAGGAAGCGGCGGTCGCCACAGCCATGCGCCCGCTGATGGAAACGAAGACCTGCATTGAGGGCAAAGGTATTCCTGTCGGCATCATCAGTGTCGGTGGCACCGGTACCTATTCCATTTCCGGCCGCTATCCCGGCGTCACGGAGATCCAGGCGGGTTCGTACCTGCTGATGGATACCGACTATCGGCAATGCTGCACCGATTTCGATCCGGCCCTCAGCGTGCTCTCCACCGTGCTCAGCAAGACAGAAGGCGAACGCATCGTGGTCGACGCGGGGCTGAAGTGGCTGAGCTGCGAGCGTGGCGTTCCGGCTGTCAAGGATCTGCCGGGACTCGCCACGCGTCGCTTGACCGCTGAGCACGGTATCATCGACATTCAGGATCGCGCGGCGCGTGTCGAGGTAGGCGATCAGATCGAGTTTTGGGTGCATTACAGCGACGCCACGGTGAACCTTCACGAACACATCTACGGTATCCGCAACGGACGTGTCGAGGAAGTCTTCCGGGTGGAGGGATGAAATGGCGCTCAAATGGAAGCTCGTCGGGTTGCTGTTCCTCGCCACGACCTTGAACTACCTGGACCGGCAGACGATGAGCATCCTGGCGCCAATCCTGCAAAAGGAAATGAATCTCGATAACGAAGCGCTGGGTTGGCTGTTCGCCGTGTTCTACTACACTTACACGTTCTCCCTATTCGCCGTCGGACCTCTGCTCGATCGCCTTCACCTGCGATGGGCCTTCGGCGCCGCTGTTCTCCTCTGGTCCGCCGTCTCCGCATTGACCGGGCTGGCTTCAGGATTCGTAAGCCTCATCGTTTTCCGGTTGCTGCTGGGGATCACCGAAGCATCCAACTGGCCCGCCGCGATTCGCATCGTCGCGCGCACGATGGAGCCACGCGATCGCTCGCTGGCGAACGGGATTTTCACCAGCGGCACTAGCATCGGTGCACTGGTGGCCCCGGCGCTGATTCTCGCCATCGCGTCCTCGATGGGCTGGCGCTGGGCCTTCTTCCTGCTGGGCGCCGCCGGCGCGGTGTGGTTCGTTGGCTGGGTGCTCGCCACGCAGAATCCGAAACTGCGACCGGTCTGGCAGGAAGCGCCAAATGATGCGGAAACCAGCCGGGCGAGCCTCGCCCGTGTGCTGGTCGAAATTGTGAAGAGCCCGCGTTTCCTGCCCGTGCTGGTCATCGCGGTTCTGGTGAATCCTTATCTATACTTCAGCGTGAACTGGCTTCCCACATATTTCGCACAGGAGCGCGGGCTCCCTCCCGGCGGGCAATTGGCATGGATCCTGACGGCGATCTATCTCGGGCTCGACCTCGGCAACTTGCTCTGTGGAACCGCTGTTTTGCTGTTTACGCGCCGCGGGCGATCATTGCTGGCGGCGCGGCGCGCCGTGCTCCTGTGGGCGACCGTGCCGCTCGTCACCTGTGCCTTTGTGCCGTTTCTCCCTCGGTTGGCGGAAGCAGTATTCGTTCTAATAGCCGTCAATATCGGTTTGGGAGTGTGGGTGGCCATGTATCTCACGCTCGTCCAAGACGTTTCCAGTTCGCGCGTCTCCACCGCTCTGGGCCTGCTGAGCGGCTGCGGTTCACTCGCGGGCGCCCTGGCGATGTGGGGAGTCGGAAGAGTCACACAACAGACCGGCAGCTTCACCATTCCCATGGTCGCGTTTTCAATGGCGGCGGCAGTCTGCGCAATTGCGGGATGTGCGGCCAACCGTGAGGCCCCGGTGAGCGAGGTGGTGACCACATGACCCATCTGCCCGATTTTCTGGAGGGCACAGTGGACCTTCATGTCCACAGCGCACCGGATGTGGATAACCGAAGGTTTAACGACATCGAACTGGCTCAAGAAGCCGCCCGAGCCGGCATGGGAGCGATCCTGATCAAGTCCCATCAAAACTCTACTGTCGAGCGGGCATGGCTTGTCTCGCAATGGGTCCCTGCAATTCGCGTTTTCGGCGGGCTGGTGCTCAATGAAACGGTGGGCGGCCTCAATCCCTCCGCCGTGAGACTGGCAGTAAAGATGGGTGCGAAGCAGATCTGGATGCCAACGCGCTCTGCGCGCAATCACCGCCGTTATGACGGACTCCCCGGCGGCATTACGATTCTGGACGAACAGGGACAATTGCTTCCTGCGGCCGAAGAGATTCTGCAAATTGTAGCCGACAGCGGCTGCGTGCTCGGCACCGGACACCTCAGCCCGGCGGAGACGTTCGCACTGATCGGCAGGGCATGCGCGCTGGGCGGCGTGAAAGTACTTGTGACGCACCCGGAATGGGCGCCCACGTTCTATTCCGTAGAGCAGCAAAAGGACCTGGCGGCGCGCGGAAACGTGACCTTCGAGCGCTGCTTTGTCTCGACGACGCACCGTTGTGGCTTCGTCCCTTTTGACACAATTGAGCGCGCCATCATCGAGACGGGTGTGAACCACACAGTGCTGTCGACGGACCTGGGCCAGCCCGATACGCCGCCACCGGTCGAGGGCTTCAGACAGTACGCGGAGCGCCTGTGCAGCACGGGCTTCTCGGTGGACGATGTACGGCAAATGATGCAGGCCAATCCGTTGCGCCTGCTCGACGAGCGGATCTAGGACAATCATTCCTAAGAGCGGCACTCCTGGAATCAGAACATCTGCCGTGGTAAACTTCCTCCAACAATTCGCTTCAACGCTATGAACTGAATCCGAAAGGGGGCTAAGCTGTATGCTTCCAGCGATGAATCGAGAGCGGGCATGGCTCGGGGTTTTCATTCTGATGTGGCTGTCTTGCAACTACCTGCCGGCCCAGACGGTGGCCGGTACGATCAGCGGCACCGTAGTGGATGCTTCCGACGCCGTAACGGCAAACGCAGATGTTTCTTTGGTGAGTGAGCGCACCGGGGAAACGCGAAGGACTGTCTCCTCAGGGAGTGGAGACTTCCTCTTTGCGGCGATCCAGCCGGGAGTCTACACCCTCACCATCGATGCGCAAGGTTTTAAGCAGTTCCGGCTTGTCGGGATCACTCTTACAGCCAGCCAGCGCTTGGCTCTGGGCAACCTGAAATTGGCTTTGGGAGTGACGGTGGAGTCGGTAACGGTAACACAACAAGGCGAAGTCATTAGCGTGGAGAGCGCCGACACCACCGGCCTGATCAGCGATAAGCAAATGGATGCATTGGCGGCCCGCGGGCGCGACGTGATGAATGTGCTGCGCGTCCTGCCCGGAGTCAACACGATTCCCATGGGCCAAGGGGGCGAAAGCGGGGCCGGAGATTCGTTTAGCTCCACGGAATCACTGGGAGGGAACGTAGGGAGCTTCACACCCACCGCCTCAGGCGCGCGCCTGGATTGGAACAGCACGACAGTGGACGGGCAGAATGGCAGTAGTCAAAGCTGGCCGGGACTGTTCGCCTCACCCGTCAGCATGGCCTCGATTGCCGAGGTCAAGATGGTGACCGACAATTACACCGCCGAGTATGGCAGCACCATGGGCTCGACCATTCAAATCGTGAGTAAGTCCGGCACCAAGGATTTTCATGGCACTCTTTACGGATACAAGCGTCACGAGCAATTTAATGCCAACGATTTCTTCAACAACCGAAATAACCTGCCGAAGCCCCTCTACCGGTTCACTACCCTTGGCGGGGCCCTCGGCGGACCAATCTATATTCCAGGCCGATTCAATCCGGACAGGAACAAGCTGTTCTTCTTCTACTCGCAAGAGGATTGGCGGGTCAGAATGCCTGCGGCCAGAAGGCAGTTCACCGTCCCGACGGAATTGGAGCGCCGTGGCGACTTCTCGCAAACCCTGGACCAGGCCGGAAGACTGATCGCGATCCGGGATCCGCTGAGCAACGCATCGTTCCCTAGCAACGTGGTGCCGGCGAGCCGAGTCAACCCAAATGGGCAGGTGCTGCTGGGCCTGTACCCGATGCCCAACGTTCTGGATCGAAATATCACCAGAGGCGCTTACAATTTCGAATTCCAGGAAAAAATACGGATGCCCAAACGGCTCCAGTTGCTGGTGCTGGACTACCGTCCGACCAAGAGTGACGTGATTACTCTCACGCCGCGGCGGATGTGGGTGACGCTGCACGGTTTCAACCAACTGCGCGCTTTCAACGGTCCTCCCATCCTGGAGGCGGAACACCACTATACGTCGGCCAGCGCCGCGGTAAAGTGGACGCGCGTCCTCTCACCCAAACTGGTCAATGAACTCATTGTTGGGATGAGCGGGGACAAGCAGAACGGACTATCCGACCGGCCAGGTTACTTCGACCCGGTGGACCGCTCGAAGGTGGGGTTCACTCTGGGACAACTCTTCCCGCAGGCGAACCCATTTAACCTGATTCCGCAAGCGACCTACGGAGGCGTACCAGCCGCCCCCGACCGCACTGTAGACGGCCGGCTGCCGGTGAAGCGCGCCTACGAGCGGTTCCAATTCACGGAGAATTTCAGCGCGGTTGTGGACCGTCACACCTTCAAATTCGGCTTCAACATCGAGCGAAACTGGACCACTGACGGGCCCTCCTCGAGTGCGTGGAACGGAAGGTTCGATTTTGGACGCGATGTCAACAATCCGTTCGATACCAACTGGGCGTTTTCCAACGCCGCGTTGGGGTATTTCCTGTCGTACACCGAATCGAACGCGAAATCCAACTACCGGGCCATCAATTCTGTGGCGGAGTGGTTCGTTCAGGACACCTGGAAGGTGGCCGCGAGGCTGACGTTGACCTATGGCGTGCGATTTTCGCGCAGTACGCCGTGGCATTTGCAGATCGGACGGGGAGTAATGTTCGACGCGCAACGCTATGATGCCTCCAAGATGTCGCCGCTCTTCCGGCCCGCGCTGAACGCGAGCGGGGCGAGGGTGGGTCAGAATCCGGTAACCGGCCAGCTCGTTCCGGCCCCGCTCATCGGCGCTCTGGTGCCCGGCGTGGGAGACCCGTTTAGCGGCATCGTCTATTCCACCGATCCCGGCTATGAGGATGGCTTTATATCCCAACGAGCGGTGCAAGTGGCGCCCCGGTTCGGATTCGCCTACGACGTGTTTGGAAAAGGAAAGACCGCGATCCGAGGCGGCTTTGGCGTCACCAAGCAATCTTATGGTGGCTACGACAACTACGGCGCACACCTGGCGGACGTGCAGCCGATCATCCTTTCTCCTCAAGTTTTCTACAGCGGCATGGACCTCTTGAGGCAATCGACAGGATACATTTTCCCGGGTAGCGAGCCGTCGTTCGAGTGGGAACCCAAAGTGGCCAGCACCTACCATTACAGCTTGGGTATTCAGCACAGCCTCCCACTCCAAACAGTCCTGGACGTTACCTACGTTGGCAAGCAGAGCCGCCACCTGATCCAGCGGCAAGATCTGAACACCCTCCCTTACGGAGCCAGATTCCTGCCCCAGAACGCCGATCCTTCGGCGCCGGCCAGGGCCCTGCCAGACACTTTCCTGCGGCCGTTTCTGGGATATAGCTCGCTGCCCCACGTTGAGAACTCCGGGAGCGCGAACTATAACGGATTGCAAGTGGGCCTCAATCGGCGGTTCAGCCGCGGGGTGCTGTTCGGCGTTGCCTATACGTGGTCGAAGAACATGGGTTACGGCAGCGGGGATTTCGAGACGCTGCCGCGGTACGTGTCGAGACGCGTGTGGAGCTACGGACCGACCTTTTTCGACCAGACGAATATGTTCGTGGTGAATTATGTTTGGACTTTGCCGCAGGCGAGCAAGCTGCTGCCCAACCCGGTAATCCATCACGTGTTTGATAACTGGGAGTTCTCCGGCGTCACCAATTTTTCGAGCGGGCTGCCGCAGGGAATCAGTCTTGCTACGACCGACGGCGCTGATATCACTGGCGGCGGCGATGGAGTGCGGACGGTGCTTATCGGAGCGCCGCAACTGGGGAAGAGTGACCACAGCTTTTCCCGCTGGTTCAATACCGCGGCCTTCGTCCGGCCACCGAGAGGATCCGCCGGATTTGCGCCAATCCGCCCTTACCGGGGCCCGGGCGTCAACAATTGGGATCTGAGCCTGGTGAAGAATTTCCCGTTGAAGAGCGAGGCCCGCCGCTTGCAGCTCCAATGCGAGCTGTTCAACGCATTTAACCACACGCAATTCCAGTCGGTGGATGGCACCGCCAGGTTCGATCCCGCCGGCCAACAGGTGAACGGGCAATTCGGGCAGGTGACCATTACACGCGCCCCGCGAGTCATCCAGCTTTCGCTCCAGTTGCAGTTTTGAATAGCACGGTCCGTAGGACGCTCGGCGCGCTCATTTGCAGTCAAGGGGGGAGGAGGTTTTCATGACCTTCAGGTCTATTGGCAGAAGGTTCACTGGTGCGGTGCTCGCTCTCCCGGTATGGATCATGTTATCGCAGCCTTGCTCGGCGCAGCGCATTACCGGCGATATCATTGGGACGATTACCGACGGCAGCGGCGCCGCCATCCCGAATACGAAGGTGATTCTCCGCAGCGTCGATACCGCAAGGCAACTGGAAACGTCTGCGAACGAAACGGGAGATTATTCCTTCGTCGAGCTGAAGCCGGGACGTTACGAGGTACTGGCGGAGAGTCCAGGGTTCTCGCGGAAAGCCATCTCGGGCGTTTCCCTCTCCGCTGACCAGCGCGCACGCGTGGACATTGCCCTGTCGGTTGGCTTGTTGACCACCGAAGTAGCCGTCGAAGCGTCTGGTGGGCAGCTCGTCCAAACCGAAGCCTCCGACCTCTCCGCAGTGGTCGAGAACCGGCGCGTCGTGGACCTGCCCCTCAACGGCAGAAGCTACCTTTCCCTGGCGCTGACGACACCCGGCGTGATTATGGGCGGGAGCCAGGGATTGAAGTCCAACACCTCCAATTTCACACTGCGAAACAACCAGAGCATCTGGGTGAGCGGGCAGCGGGAGAGCAGCGTGAATTACATCATCGACGGCATTGAGACGCGCAACAGCCGCTGGGCCAGCGTGAGTTTCCGCCCCTCCATCGACATGATCAGCGAATTCAAGGTCCAGCGAAACGCATACGGCGGTGAAATGGGAGTCGATGGCGGGACGATCGTGAATATCACGACCAAGGGCGGAACCAACGAATTCCACGGCACCGTATTTGAGTTCCTGAAAAATAACTCTCTGGCGGCCCGCAACTTCTTCGATAACAATCGCGCCCCGCTGCGTGAGAATGACTTCGGCGCCGCGGTCGGCGGGCCGGTGGTCAAGAACAAACTGTTCTTCTATGCCAGCTACGAAGGCGACAGGAACCGCAAGGGACAGACCCTTCAGGGCCTGTTCCCCTCCAGGGCGCAGTTCCAAGGAAACCTGGCCGACGACTCGAATGGGACCGGCATCCTCCCCACCAATTCTCCGTTCTGCACGGCCACTCCGCAGTCGAGCAAGTGCAGGAACATCGTCGATCCGTCAACGAGGGTGCCCTTCGCGAATAACGTCATTCCGGCGGCCAGGATCTCGAATTTCGCCCGCAAGTTCATCGACTTCCTTCCCGAGGCCAACGCCCTCGCTCGGCTTCCCTTTGGCTTCAACCGCCTGGCGAGTCCTAGCATCATCACGGACTGGAATCAGTGGTCGGTGCGGGTTGATCACAACATCTCGAACCACGACGCTGCCTTCTACCGCTATATCTGGGTCAACGAGCCTCTGTTCCAACCATCGATTCGTCCAGGGGGCGGATTTAACGTGCCGCTTGAAGGCCGCAACTTTGCGGCGGGCTGGACACGCAGTATCAACGCACAGCTCGTGAACACGTTTCACGCCGGCTGGAACAAGGGCGTCTGGCAGCAGACGGCGGAGTTCGCCGGCGGATCAGTCAATTATCCGCAGCAACTCGGCCTGTTGAATACGTCGAGTAATCCTCTGGACTGGCAGCTTCCTGGAGTCGGCCTGGTCGGGTTCAGCGGCTTAGGAGGGCAGGCTTTTGCTCTCGGCAATACGGATGAGAACATACAGTTCAACAATACGCTCATCTACCATCGGGGGAATCACAACCTGCGGTTTGGTGGTGAATATCGGTACATCAAGTATTTCGATTTGTCGGATTCGCCGGGCAGCCCGCAGCTTTCGTTCAACGGCAATTATACAGGCTCGTCGATCGGTGACTACCTACTGGGAATCCCCAGCAGCGCTTCCGGCTTCCAGGGCGTGGGCGCTTCCAACTGGCGGCATAACCTTTACGCATTCTATGCTTCCGATTCGTACAAGCTGCACCCGAGCTTTACCCTGAATATCGGGATGGGCTGGGAATGCAAGTCCCCGATCCGGGAGATTGACAATCAGATGGCGATCTTCGACTTTCAGCAGTTGAAGCTTCTCCTGGCCGGGAAGGACTTCGAGGGGGCGCCGGTCGACCCCTTCCATGGAGGCTACAAGCCGCAGCTCGGATTTGCATGGCGGCCGTTTGGGGCGACCAGCACCGTCATTCGAAGCGGGTTTGGGATCTACTGGCAGTCCCAAAAGTCGAACGATGTCACCCAAGGCATCAGCCAGAACCCGCCATTTATCTTCAAGCCGAACTTTACAGCGGGGGCGACTCCGAGCCTGTCTACGGATACTCTGTTCCCTCCCATTGACGTCAACGCTCCGATTCCCACCAGTGTCGAGCTGTCGACGAGGCTCAAGCACGAGAAACCGCCCTACTCGCCCGAATGGAACCTGACTGTCGAGCACCAGTTTGGCAAGGATTGGCTGCTGCAAGTGGCTTATCAGGGCGCGTCTCTCATCCGAGGCGGCGTCTTCGAGCAAGGCAACCCAGGCGCCTATGACCCGACCGGCCGGATTCCGATTCAGAGCCGGCGGCTCTTTCCGCAGGTGGGCGATATCAAAATCGCCACCACCAGCGGTCATGGGTATTACCACGCCGGGACGCTGCTGGCAAAGAAGCGGTTCGCCAGCGGCTTTTCTCTCGATGCGCACTACACGTTGGGAAGATCGATCGACGACAGCACCAATGAAATCAACAATACCGACTTTCCTCTCATCGGACGAAAGCTGGATCGGGGCCCGTCGGACATCGACATCCGCCACATATTCGTGGCGAGCTATGTGTACGAATTACCGGTGGGTAAAGGCCGGCGCTTCCTGAACCGCGGCGGCGTCGGCAACGTGGTCCTCGGGGGGTGGCAGGTTTCGGGTATCACTTCATCTATGTCCGGACCGCCGGACAAGGTGGTATTGCCCGGAAACTGGCTAAATACGGGCAGCCGTATCTCGGCCCGGCCGAATTGCGTCTCCGATCCCAATCAGAGCCGTTTTCGCGACTCCGTGCGCAGCAACGGGCTGCTTTATTTTGACACCGCAGCCTTCCAGCTTCCCGCCATGTTTACGCCCGGCAACTGCGGAAGAAATGTCCTGCGGTCGCCGGGGATCAACAACTGGGACATGGCCATCCAAAAGCACAACCGCTTCAACGAGCGGTTTTCGCTGCAAACCCGGTTCGAGTTCTTCAACATATGGAATCACACCCAGTGGCAGATCTTTTCGGGCAGGAGCGGTGGGGGCGTCACCTATGGACGGCCCGGTTTCGGTAGTGCGTCCTTCGGCCGCGTAACAGCTGCCCGAGACCCGCGGGTTATCCAACTGGCGATGAAGTTGATGTTCTAACATAGGGATCTAATCATGCGGATTCTTGCGGCTCTTATCGTTGTTGTCGGCGCGGCTGTGTCCGTGCCGGCCCAGACCAAGAACGAAATCAGCATTGCCGGCACCTGCTTCCTGCTGAACGGCGCGCCATTTCCGTACACGGGCATTAGCTTTTACAACGCCATTTACAACCCCAACTTCAACAAGAGCTACGCCGAGCGGCGAAAGTGGCTGCAAAAGTTCCAGCAGTACGGCATCAACGTTCTGCGCATCTTTTCCCAGTGGGACATGAAGCAGCCCTGGATCGATACGTGCCCGGACTGCTCCCTGTTTCAGCGCGACGGGACACTGCGAGAGAAGAACGTCGCGCGGCTGAAAGAGATTCTGACTGACGCGGACGCCGTGGGAATGGTGATCGAGCTCGAAGTGTTTCAACACGTCTCCTGGAGAGAGGGCAACCTGGGGGGAACCACTGACGAGGAGCGGGCCAAAGCAGCGGAGCGCGCTTTGTCGCTTCTAACTCGCGAGCTGCTTCCGTATCGCAATGTGACTTTCCAGCTCTATGGCGAGATGACCTTTCGAACCGTCGAGTACACGAAGTTGGTCAAGGCCAGCGATCCCAAGCGGCTTGTGACTAATTCACCGGGCGGTTCAGGTGTGTTGGGCACGCGGCAGGAGAACGAGGCGCTCGATTATCTGGCGCCGCACACCACGCGTCAAACTGGTGGGCGCCACTGGGAAATTGTGCCACGCGAGTTCGACTATCTGCTATCCCGTTACCGCAAGCCGGTGGTGGACGACGAGCCGGCGCGCAACGGAACCCAGATGTTTGGCGGACCGCCTACGGCGGAGACTACTTATCCCTACGACCACATTTTGCAGATCTACCAGGTGTGGAAGGCCGGAGGCTACATCACCTATCATCACGATATGTTCCAAACCGGCTATGGGACGCCTTCCATACCTCCCAGCGGCATTCCCGATCCTGAATTCAACCCGTATCACCGCGCGGTCCTGGAGTTCATCGCCCGCCGCGCGCGCTACCAGGGGACGGGATGCGTCGGTCGCTAAATACTATGACTACGATTCGCCGGGCCGCAGCCCTATGTTTTGCACTTGCTCTGTCGCCTTGTATGGAGGCGCAGCTCGAGCGTGCGCAGTCCCGCTCCATGACCGTCTCGAGGCACGGAATTGTAGCGACCAGCCAGACTCTGGCCTCTGCCGCCGGCGCTAAGGTCCTGGAGCGGGGTGGGTCGGCGGCGGATGCAGCCATCGCAGCCAACGCCATGATCGGCGTCGTGGAACCGATGATGGGCGGAGTCGGCGGCGACCTGCTCGTTCTGTACTGGGATGCCAAGACCAAAAAGCTCGCTGGCCTGAACGCCAGCGGGTGGGCTCCGAAAGCCCTCACTATCGATTTCGTCAAGAGCAAGGGGATCACCAACCTGGGCACCGCGGGTATTCACTCCGCCCCCGTGCCTGGCTGCGTGGAGGGCTGGTCGAAGTTGCACAAGCAGTTCGGCCGCCTGCCTTGGGAGGAGGTCTTCAAGCCTGCGATTTACTATGCGCGCGAGGGATATCCGCTAACGGAGCGCATTCACGATTACTGGTGGCATCGCACGTCGCACCTCAAGACGAACAAAGCCGGCGCCGCGATATTTCTGCGTAACGACCTCGCCCCGGCAGTGGGTGAGGTGTTCCGCAACCCCGCGCTGGCGGACACGCTGTCGCTCATCGCCCGTGACGGCGCTGACGTCTTCTACCGCGGTCCAATCGCCAAGAGCATCCTCCAGACGTCGGATCAATTTGGTGGAACCATGGCTGCCGCTGACTTGGCCGAATACCAAGCGGAGTGGGTCACCCCGATTTCAACTACCTACCGGGGATGGACCGTGTACGAGATGCCGCCGAACAGTCAGGGCGTGGCGGCGCTTTCCATGCTGAACATCATGGAGTCGTTTCCGCTGGCTAGTATGGGTCCGGCGAGCGCGGCCACGCTGCACACGCAGATTGAGGCCCACAAACTCGCTGCCCAGGACCTGCATCGATACGTCGGAGATCCCCGGGCGGTCAAGGTGCCGGTGAAGGGCATGCTGGACAAGGCATACGCGGCGCAACGCGCGGCTCTCATCGACCCGCAGAAGGCAACCTGCGACGTGAAACCGGGAGAACCGGAATCCGGCGACACCATGTATCTCACGGTCGTCGATAGAGACGGCAACATTGCCTCGCTCATTCAAAGCCTCAGCCGGACGTTTGGATCGGGGATCGCCGTCGAGGGACGAGGGTTCCATCTGCACAATCGAGCCAGCGGTTATTCCCTGGAGCCGGCGAGGCCGAACGCCCTCAAGCCCAGAATCCGCCCGTTCCACACGATTATTCCGGCGTTCATGGAGAAGGGCGACTTACACATCGGGTTCGGCATCATCGGCGGTGGGAACCAACCTCAAGCCCACGCCCAATTCATCGCCAATATCGTGGATTTCGGTATGAATATCCAGGCGGCGCTCGATGCCCCGCGCTTCATGAATGGAGAGACGAGCGCTTGTGAGGTGCGGATTGAGCAGCGGATTCCGGCTACGGTTCGCCAGCAGCTTGCCACCCGGGGCCACAAGCTGGATTTGCGGGCCGACTACTCAAACCTCCTCGGTCCGGGGCAGGTGGTGATGCACGATGCGGCAAAGCGCGTGAACTATGGCGCTTCCGATCCGAGAGGGGATGGCGCCGCCGTGCCGGAGTCCCCCGTTTTCTGAATTCCGTTCGCAGCGTAGCATCCACCTTGCGAGAGAGAACGACACTCACCCGTAAAGATACTTTCACTCCAAAGCAAACGTAAAAATCGCGCTGCCGGCGGCGATCGACACGAGCTGCTTTCCCTTGCTCAAATAACTGATCGGACCGGCTGCGATCATGCCGCCCGTATTGGCGCGCCATAGTTCTTTCCCGGTGCCGGCGTCCAGAGCGAAAAACTGTCCTTCCTCCGTGCCGCCAAAAACCAGATTGCCAGCCGTGGATAGAAGACCGGTCTGCGGCATGCTGTGGAGTGGGTATTGCCAGCGAATCTCGCCGGTGGACGGATCCAACGCCCGGATCGAGCCACGCCCCGGTTGGTCGGGCAGGCGGGCCGTGGTGCTGCCGAAGAAGAGCGTACCTGGCTGATAGGGCGCATCGCCAGTGTAGAACCGGCTCGCAAATTCCCAGACCGAGAGGTAAAACAGCTTCGTTACCGGGCTGTAGGACGGAGAGTACCAGTTCGTGCCTCCCTGCGGTCCCGGCGAGACCAGCGTCCCCTCGCGGCTCGGGCTGGTATTCGGCCTTCTCACCGGCCGCCCCTTCTCGTCGATTCGTTCGGCCCAGGTTTGGCTCGTGAAGGGCTTCGCCATCAGAAATTCGCCAGTCTCCCGGTCCAGCACATAGAAGAACGCGTTCCGATTGCCCCAATACATCAGCTTTCGCTGCCGGCCTCGAAACTCCGCATCCACCAGCACTGGAATCTGAACGGCATCCCAGTCGTGCACGTCGTGCGGTGTGAACTGGAAATACCATTTCAGCTTGCCCGTGTCTGCGTCGAGCGCGATCACGCTGGAAGCGTACAGATTGTCGCCTAAACGCACCTCGCCGTTCCAGTCGGGCGCCGGGTTGCCCGTGCCCCAATACACCAGGTTCACCTTGGGATCGAAGGAACCCGTAACCCAGGTGGGCGCGCCTCCGGTCTCCCAGGATTTTCCGGACCAAGTTTCGTGGCCTGGCTCACCCGGTCCGGGAATTGTGCGGAACCGCCACAAACGCTTTCCAGTCGCGGGATCATAGGCGTCCAGAAAGCCGCGGACGCCATACTCGCCCCCGGCCATACCTACGATCAGTTTGTCCTTTACGACAAGCGGAGCGGCCGTTAGACTGTATCCTTTGGTGTAGTCGGCGACCTCCACATCCCAGAGCAGGTTGCCCGTCTTGCGGTCGAGCGCCACCAGATGAGAGTCCACAGTGCCCATGAATAGCCTATCGCCGAGCATCGCGAGCCCGCGGTTCACCTGGCCACAGCACGTGTTGATCCGCTCCGGGAGGCTGCGCCGGTAGTGCCAATAGGGCCGGCCGGTTTCGGTATCGAGCGCCCATCCGTCATTGGGCGGCTGTGTCAGATACATGATGCCATCCACCACCAGCGGCGTCGCCTGGACTCTCTCGGTCGTTTTCATCTGAAATGCCCACTTCAACTTCAACCCGCTCACGTTTCCCGAGTGGATCTGTTGCAGCCGGCTATGGCGGATGCTGTTGTAGTTCCCCGAATATGTCAACCAGTTGCCAGGCTCCCGTTCAGCCTCGAGGAGCCTTTGGTAAGTCACCTGTCCTAACAGCGGCCCGGCGAGGAGGACGGCAATGGCGACGGTCTTCACGGGCGCCTCGCCTTCCGCTCCAACGAGTACAAATAGGCCACCAGGTCGTTGATCTCCGAGTCGGTGAGCATCTGCGCGTAACCCGGCATTCGCGATTTATTGTGGACCACCAGACGCTTCAGATCCTGCTTGGCGAGAGAGTGTAGCTCCTCGTTCACGTCCAGGAGTTGAATGCTATAAGTATCTTCACCCATGCGGATTCCGGAGTAGGTCTTGGCATTATTGTCCACTGCCTCAACTGACCAATAGGCACGGCTCACCTCCTCGTCGGGACGTAGGATCGACGCCCGCAGATGGCTGGGGGACCTTCCTGAGCCGATGTAGGTTAAATCCGGCCCGAGCCGACCACCCGCGCCCCGTATCATGTGGCATTTCGCGCAGCCGCCCTTGCCGGCGAACAGTGCCTCACCCGCCGCCGGATCACCTGGCACCGTTAGGCGGACGCCGCCAGCGAGCAGGCGTACGTGCCGGACAATCTGTAACAACTGGGCGTCGGATAGAGTGGTAGCAGGCATCCGCGTTCCTGCGATGCCCTTGGAGATGGTCCGATAGAGCGCTTCATCGGTAGACCCGAACCGGTACACGCCTCGGGTCAAATCCGTTCCCTGTCCGCCCGAGCCGTCGAGCCCGTGGCACTCCGAGCAGTGGAGACGATACAACCGAGCGCCCATCGCTGGATCCGGGCTCTGCCCGCGGGTGATTCCGGCGGCGGCCAGGCAGATTGCCAGTGCGCTGCGCGTCAGAAGAGTCACTTCCGTTTCCCTTTCAACTTGTCCCCATCGGCTCGCGGATTTCCCTCCGTAATTTCCGCACCATGGCGATCATAACAGGATTATACGCGTTGCCGTGCAGCAACGATCCCACACTTTACTTCGCTGGCAAACTATGATCGAATGGTCCGGAACCGGTAGAGGGAGGTGTGGCAATCGCATCTTCAAGAGTGTTTCATCGCGGCGCCCGAAGCCGTGCCCGGAATCTTCTACTCCGGATTTGCGCGGTAGTCTGCCTTTTGTGGATATCTCCGGCAGCCCTGTTGGCCGCCGCGTTGCGCGTGAGCGCGGACGGGCGATACTTTATCGACTCCACTACTAAGTCTCCGTTTTTCTGGCTTGGGAATACCCAATGGGCGATTTTTCGTGGGTATACGATCGACGAGGCCCACACCATCGTTGACAACGTAAAAAGTAAGGGCTTTACGGTTCTGGCCACCATGCTGGCCGGCGGCCCGAATGCGACCGTTCCCAATGTGGAAGGGCAGACGATTTGGCTCAACAACGACCCATCAAAGCCGAATGAAGAATACTTCAAAAGGGTCGATGCCATCATTTCCCATGCCACGCAAAAAGGCCTGATCGTCAGGATTGGAATGTTGCACAATTCGCAATTGCAGTACATGTCCAACGGTAGAGGAAAGGCATACGCAAAGTGGGTCGCGACGCGTTATAAGAACCTGCCGAACGTCATTTGGTCGCTGCATGGCAATGTGGATAATCCGGCGCTGATCGCCATGGTGCGGGAGATGGCGGAAGGGATCCGCGAAGTCGACAACGGCCGCCGCTTAATTTCGCAAAAGCCAGATCCCTCTCCCAAAAGTTCAGGCATCATTCAAAATGAGCCGTGGCTCGGCTTCACCCAAAGCCAGACCTGGAAGCGAATTGATCTGATCTATCCGATGGTCAAGACGGACTACGATCGCTCCCCGCCTAAGCCCACGGTGATGGACGAAGGCGCATACGAAGCCGGGACGGAGTATGGCTTCCCCATAACACCATTGCTGATCAGAAGGCAGGCGTACTATTCTTACCTGGCCGGCGGATTTCATACGTACGGTCATAACGATTTGTGGCGCGCCTTGCCGACGTGGCGGGCGGCGTTGGATGCTCCCGGGGCTTTTCAGCTCGGCAAGTTGCGGGACGTCTTCGAGAAGCTGCCGGAGTGGTGGTACCTGAGGCCTGACCAGTCGGTGTTCACTTCTGGGGGGAATCCCGAGGGTGACGTGCTGCACCTTGGCGCCCGCCATAAGGACGGAAAATGGGTGATGATCTACTGCGCGGCTCCACACCAGTTTTCCGTGGCCATGAACAAACTGAGATCCAGAAGAGTGGAGGCCTACTGGGTTGATCCCAAGACCGGCGATTCGACATTCGTTTCCGCCTATCCCAATAACGCCACTCAATCGTTCACCACGCCGAGCGGATGGGAAGATGCGGTGCTCTTGCTGGTCGCGCCGAGCGGCTCAAAAAAACTCCGCCGAGACGCCCGAGGCGATTAAGTCGCAATCAGAAATAGAGCTTCAACGCCATTTGCATCAATCGCGCCGGGCGACTGGCAGTCGCTTGCCCAAATTGACCGTTCACCTGATTGCCCAGAGGATCGAACCGGGCGGTGCTGTCGATGGCGCGAAACTGAGTGTGGTTGAAGGCGTTGTAGAGTTCCAGGCGGTACTGCAGCTTTCGCACTTCGCTCTTCAGCGGAAAATCCTTGAGAAACGTAATGTCCCAGTTGTTAATGCCCGGTCCGCGATAGACATCCTTGGGCGCATTACCGAAGCTCCCCTGCGGCGGGCGGGCGAAAACACCCGTGTCGAACCAGCGGCTGAAGCTTCGCTCGCCGTGCGGAAGGGGCGCTTTCCTCGTCACAATCACGCGCTCTCCGTCGCCTCCGCCGGCGATGTCGGCGCCGTCGGTGGTCGTGAAACTGATGCCCCGCGGCTGACCGCTGGCAAAGGATGTGATTCCTGAGACCTGCCAGTGGTCAAAGGTCCACTTGGCGACCGCGTGGTTCCATAAACTTGTCAGCTTGGGTAACTCCCAGGTGTAATTCACGACGAACATGTGTGTTTGATCGAAAGTCGCCTTTCCGTAAGCCCAAACCCGGTCAGAGATATACAGGGGCAACGCGCCCAACTCGGCGCTACTTAGGTCCATCGCCTTCGACCAGGTGTATGCGACGCCGAATTGAACTCCTTGTGTGAACCGGCGCGTCAGAGAGGTTTGCAAAGCGTTGTAGTTGGAAATACCGGAGTACTCCAGAATGTTGACATTGCCATACCCCACATAGCGACGGAAAAAATTGTCGGGCAGGGCACGGCCTGTAGTGGGATCCACATTCGATCGTAGGAAGCGCGCTCCGTAGGGAATCGTGTTTTGATTCCTCGATTGGACGAGGTGACGCGCAACGTTGCCAACGTAAGAAACGTCCAGCAACGTGCTGAAACGAATCTGACGTTGGATTCCCAGGCTATAGTTATAGATTGTCGGGGCTTTATTGATCCGCTCCACGCCTTGCACATTGCTCGCAGAAAGCACGCCGCCAGTCGCCTGGAACAGACCGTCGATATTCCCGTAATAAATTTGCGGTGAAAACTGTAACGGAGGGGCCGTAACAAAGGCCGGCACGTAGCTCGAGCTCTGGACGGTCTGCTTGTTGACGCCGAAGCCGCCCCGCACGGCCATCTTGCCGTTGCCGGAAACGTCGTAGGCAAATCCGAACCGTGGCTGCACTTGTATTGAACGGCGTTCCATGAACCCGCTCGGGTAGTTGGGGTCACTGTAGAGGACCATACCATTGGCTGTGTTGCCGACGCCGGGCACAAATGTCCCTATGAGCACGGCCGGAACAAACTCGCCGGTGAGAGGGTTTTGCCCCAGGCGCCGGCCACCGGCATCGAGAGCCGGGCGATAGAACGCGGGCGCCTTGGCAGGGTCGTAACGTTCGGGTGCGAATGCCGCACCCACACCTGGACCTGAAGGGCTCCAGGGTGTGCTCTTGGAGAACCGTACACCATACGTCAGGGTAAGTCGTCGCATCGCCTTCCAGGTATCCTGCACGAACCACTCACCCAGCATTGTTTCCCACAAGTCTCGAGTCTTTGACGTGGACTCCACGTAACTCCTGAAGTTGCCCAGCAACGCCGTGGCGAAGGGCCAACCAGCATCGCCGGGGTTGTTCGTATCCCGTCCGAAGTCGAAACGCCCCGTAAAACTCCCGCCCGATCGGAAGCCCTCGCCGCGGTAGTTGCGCTCCAGGTAAAGACCCAATTTGAAGGTATGGCTTGCTCGCGTCCACGTCAAATTATCCAGCAGCGTCACGCGAGTGTCGGGACCGTTCTGTGGCGTCCGGCCATCGAACTGGTAAGAGGGTGCCGCAGGTATCCCGCTGTAGGAGGCCTCGGGGATGAAGTTCAACGGGTTGTTTTGGGGATAAAACTGGCCGAGTGTGATACCAACAGTCGAACGGATCACCGAGTCAAAGGCGTGGGGATTGCGCTTGAACGTGAACTCCCGGGTTCGGCGGAATCCGCCCTGGAGTTCGTTGACCATGCTCGTGCTCAAGATGCGCGTGTGGCTGATGTTGACGGAGGACTCGCTGAACAGATAATGAGCACGGTCGCGGACCAGCGGGACACCGCCCAACCCGGCAACCCCGATCGTGTAGCCGCGCGTGTCGCTCCACCAGCGCCGCGGACGAATAGTGATGCGGTCGCGATCGGTCGGATTGTAGTCGAGCGTCAAGTGCTGGATCCGCTTTGGAATCTCATAGCTGTCCTCGAACTCGAAATTGAATGCGCCTTTCGTAATGTCCCGGTCGAGGCGGTTCGGCAACGGCAGCAGATTGATGAGCGACTGGCCGTGCCGGCTAATCCGATCCATGGGGATGATGTTGCCGGGGAAGGCTCTTCCTGTCGTCGGGTCGGTAATCGGTACCAGTCTCCCATTCTGGTCGAGTGTCTGCGAAAAGTCGCCGCGCCTCTCTAACTGGCTTGGCAGCGTGTAACGGGCGATGCTGGCGGGCTGCTTGATCTGCCACTCCTCATGCAGAAACATGAAGAAAAGCTTGTCCCGGTTCTTGTTAAACTTTCCGGGAATGTAAACCGGCCCACCGACGACACCGCCGAAGTTGCTGTAGCGATAAACCGGCCTTGGAATACCTGTCCGGTTGCTGAAGAAGTTATTGGCGTTGAATTTTTCGTGGCGCTTGAACAAGTAAGCGTTTCCATGAAACTCCTTGGTGCCGCCTTTGGACACGATGTTGATTGTGCCTCCCCCATTACGGCCGTATTCCGCCTGATAATTGTTCAGCACGACCTTTACTTCGGCGATCGCTTCCATCGGGAGGATACCCTGATAGGAACCCACCCAGCCGGTGTCGTTGGCAGCCAGGCCGTCGAGCATTGCGTTGTTCATCCAGCTCCGTGTCCCGGAAATGTTGGGCGTCAACGATCCCCATGATCCGGACGCCTGGTTGCCATTGATCGGATCGGCCTCATCGACCTCGTTTCCCCCGGAATTCTGCATCAGTTGTGACACGCCCGGCAGGATCTTCAATATGTTGATCACGTCTCGCCCGCGGGCTTGCGTTAGATCAAGTTGGGTCGCCGAGAGCAACGCGGAATTTTGGGCGTTTTCAGTATTGACAACTTCCCCGCGTTGCGAGACAGTCACGCTCTGGGCCAGCTCCCCGACTTGGAGCTTGATTAAGCCTAGCGACAGACGTTGGGTCGAAGTCAACACGATTCCCGTCCGCACCAGACCTCGGAATCCCGCCCTACTGATCTTCACAGTGTAGGTGTCGGGCGATACCGCAGGAAACGTGAAGTCTCCACTGGTGTTGGAGGCCGTTTTTCGCTGTTCTCCGGTACGCTCGTTCAGCAGAACGACCTCTACGCTGGGGATCACCGCTCCAGAGTCGTCGGCCACCGTTCCGCTCATAGTTCCGGTGATGGTTTGTGTCAATCCTGAAGGAAGGATCGCGAATGCGAGTACGAGAAGGGGAAGGAGGCGTGGCATAATATCTCCTCAATCGTTATATATCCATATTTGTCCCGTAGCAATGGGACTTCTTGGTGTTACAGCGTGCAGATTAGATACGTGGCGCCCCGCCAGGAGAACGAACCGGGCTCCCGACGGCCAGCCGGCTGATCTTGTGCGCGGCCGAAAGGTACTTTTCGAGCAATGCTGGAGACAGATCTCCCACCGTGACATTATCGAAACTGTGGCTGGATTCGTCGGCCGGTAACAACGACGACAAATCGACATTGATCGCCAGGAGATCCCGGATGGCATTCCGGTACTCGGTCCTGTTGAGCCGCCGGAAAGTATCCGTGCGCCCAGGATTCGGATCGGCGGCAGCCGCCTTGTCAAGCAGATCACTGAGAAACGACGTGACGCCGTCGTAGGTGCGGTCGTCGGGCCGTGGAAGCGCGGAAGGAGGCATTTGGCGGGTTCGAAGCTTACGAACCACCTTCTCCCACAATTCGAAGTTTACCTTGACGTTTTCAACGTTGAGGGAGGTGAGGGAGAGTTTGCCGGTCTTGAGTTTGTCATTGTGGCAGCCGGTGCAATAGCGATCCATCATGAACCGAAGCGGTGACCCTGGCTGCGCACACAAGATCGCCGATGTAATTCAGAGCGCGGTTACTCCTCTGGGCACAAATCTTCCCATGAGTTGGTTCTTATTCATGGTAACGGCCCCAATGAGCGGCAACAAGAAGGGAACGGTTCCCGGACCGTTCGCAGGGATCGACAATTTACGGTAGCTCGAGTATCGTCCCGCCTGGGACCACTCACGGATCGACAAGCCGTGCAAATCCCAGACCACTTTCCCATTCCTGATTGCCATGACGCATTCCACCCTCGCCTTCGCCGCCAGCCGCCGGTTGTTCTCGTCCATCAGTCCGAATTCTCCCTGCTGAACAGAAAACACGCGATGTTCGCTGCCGCTCCCTCTCGAGCGGGGATACAGTGGCTGGTCTCTTCATCAGGGCGAATGAGTTGGACTCGGGATGGGACGCGACAACCCAGCAGAGGTGATTGAGGATATACTGGATGCCAAAATGGAAATCCCGCTCAACTGCTTTCCGATCCATCACTGAGGAGGGCACTGTGACTTCTCGCATCAGGAGCGCGGTGGCCCTGCTTAGCTTCTGCTTCGCCGCCTGCACCGCAAAGTTGTATGGTGAGAAGAACACCCACCTCGGCGGCGGCGTCACCAACTCCAGCACCGCGCGGGCGGGCGTGTTCGGTGTACAGCAGGAAGTGGAATCAATCATCCCCTCCCAGTTCTACATCGGCGAAACTCTCGGCCGGGCTGAATTGGCGGCACGCCTTTGTGATCGCGTGGCCGCGCTTCAGGCGCAGAGCCGGCTTCTCTCCGCACAGGCGGTGAATTTCAACAGAACCTCTCGACAGGAGATCATTCGATGAAGACTCCACTCTCACCGGTCCTTTTCGGACTGCCTTGGATCATCCCGGCCGTACTGTTTTGCCAGACGCCGACGGGACAAATCACTGGCTTGGTGACCGACTCGAGCGGTGCCGTTGTGCCGGACGTTCGCGTCGCGATCACCAATGTCGCGACCGGCGTCGAGCGGGCTACCGCGTCTGGCGACCAAGGCTACTACACTGTTCCGTTGCTGCCGCCCGGAAAGTACGAAGTTGCGGTTCAGAAGGAAGGATTCCGTTCCGTGACGCGCTCCGGCCTTACACTGAACGTGAGCCAAACACTGCGAATCGATTTCGTGGTGGAAGTCGGAACCGTGAGCGAGTCGGTTTCGATCGCCGCCGCGGCGCCCTTGATTCAGACCTCCGACACAACGGTGAACTCCGTGATCGAGAACAAGCGAATTGCGAACCTTCCCCTGAACGGCCGCAGCGCGTTTTCGCTGGCCGGCCTCGCTCCCGGTGTGAATCCGACCGGCGGCGGCGCGACGCCGCACATTAGCGGATCGCAGACCAGCACCAGCGAAGTACAGATCGACGGGGCGGTGGACGTTTCGCCGGGCGCGATTGGCGGCTTGAACCGGCGCGTCTACGAGCCGCAGGTGGACGCGGTGGAAGAATTCAGCGTGCAGATCAACGGCCTCGCCGCCGAATACGGACGCTTCGCCGGCGGCGTCATCAATGTCGTGACCAAATCCGGCACCAATCAGATTCACGGCTCCGGCTACGAGTTCCTCCGCAATAGCAAACTCGACGCCAACAACTTCTTCGCCAACCGCGCGGGCCGGCCGAAATCCGCGTTCAAGCGGAATCAATTTGGCGGCACGGTGGGCGGGCCAGTATGGATTCCCGGCCTCCACAAGGGGCGCGACAAGACTTTCTTCTTCGCCGGCTACGAGAAGACGATCGCGCGCAGCCAAGCCGTTTTCACCACCACAGTGCCGATCGAGCCATGGAAAGCGGGGAATTTCTCAGATTTGCGCACTGCCAGCGGCGCGCCAATTATCGTTTACGATCCTTTGACCGGTCGCGAGGATCCGGCGTCGGCAACCAGGTACAACCGGCAGCCGTTCGCGGGAAACAGCGTTCCTTCGAACCGGTTCGATCCGGTGGCGGTCAACGTGCTAAAGTACTTCCCTTCCCCGAACGCGGCTCCGGTGAATCCCTACACGAACGGCTCGAATTACGTCGGAAATGGCGTGGCGCCGAGCGAGTCTCACCGCATCGATACCCGCATCGACCACAATTGGAACTCGGCGTGGCGTACGTTCGGCCGCGTTTCCTGGGGCAAAGCCTACAGCGAGCAGTTCAATCCGTTCGGCAGTATCGCCATGCCGGGAGATGGCGGCGGGACGACAAAGTCGAGCAACGCAAGCGCGACACTCGATAACCAAATCACGCTGAGCCCAAGCCTAGTCCTAAATGTGCGGTATGGACTCGGGCGGACGGTCAGCGACCGCAACCCGTTTGGAGCCGGGTTCGATGTAACTTCCATCGGCCTTCCGGCATACCTCGACGCATCGGCGAAGCGGGATCAAAGTATCCTTCCGAAGTTCACCTTTGGCGGAACGGTGACCGACCTCGGCCAGAACAATACGCGGGCGTTTGAAGCCACCATGGTTCACAGCGCTGTCGCGAACATCACTGCTATCCGTTCGCGGCACACTTTCAAGACTGGCTTCGAGTACCGGAAGATGTTCATCAACTACTCTCAGTTCGCCTCGCCCGCGGGCCTGTTCAACTTCAATCAGGCCTGGACGCAGCAGGAGATTTCCACGACAAGTGCGACGGCGGGAGCGCCGCTCGCTTCATTTCTCCTGGGTTTGCCGTCCAGCGGCCAGGCGAGCCACGCCTTCGCGCCGGCGCTGGCTTCCGCCTATACGGCGCTATTCGCGCAGGACGACTGGAAACTGTCGCGGCGGTTGACGCTCAACATCGGGTTTCGCTACGAGATTCAGTTCCCGCGCATCGAGCGTTTCGACAGAATGAGTGTCTTCGACACTTCGCTTCCCTCGCCGCTCGCAGGCAAGGTTCCAGCGGATGCCTGCCTCAATTGCGGCAAGTTGATCGGTGCGATGCGATTCACCGGACCTGACGCGCGCAAGCAGTTCAATCCTCCCTACACGGATTTCGGCCCGCGGGTGGGGTTTGCCTTGGCCTTGAACTCGAAGGCGGTGATTCGTGCCGCCTACGGAATCATGTTCCCCCCTTCCGCCTTGTCGGCCGGAGGAACGTCGTTCGGCAGCAATGGCTTCGCCGGCGGGACCGGGGGTGTTTTCACTCGCGATAGTTTCCGGACTGTGGCAACGTACCTTCGCGATCCGTTTCCGGACGGGTTCCGGTTCCCGGTTGGACGCGCGAACGGAGCGGCGACAGACCTGGGCCTCGGCATCGGCGGAAGCTACTGGGAGCGGATTGTCAGCCCATACGTCCAGCAGTGGAATTTCAACGTCCAACACGCGCTCCCGGGATCGATCGCGGTCGAAGCCGGCTACCTCGGTAGTCGCGGCGTCAACTTGCTCGATGGCGACAGCGACGCGCAGCCTCGCAATCAGCTTCACGCCTCCTACCAGAAGCTGGGCGCGGAATTGCTGCGCATCGTACCCAATCCATTCTTCGGCCTGATCACGGAGCCGACCAGCCCGTTGAGCCAGCGCACGGTGGAATACCGTCAGCTTCTGCGGCCGTTTCCACAACAAACCGCCGTCAACATTACTCGCCAACCGCTGGCGAATTCCATTTATCACGCCTTCACGCTCCGGGTCGAGCGGCGTTTCTCGCAGGGGCTGAGCTTCCTCGCTTCGTTCACCGGCGGCAAATCGATCGACGACGGCTCTGCGCTCGCGTGGTGGGAGGGACCGACGGCGCGATCGTTCCTCGATCAATACAACCGGCGGCTCGAGCGGGGCGTCTCCTCCTGGGATGTCTCGCGGCGTCTGGTGCTCAGCTACGTGTACGAACTTCCATTCGGCAAAGGGAAGCGCCTCCTCGCGACTCTACCCAAAGCCGCCAACTTTGTGGTGGCCGGCTGGCAGGTCAACGGCATCGCCACAATGCAAACGGGCACGCCCCTGCTAATCGCCGCCTCCCAGAACAATACGTTCATCTACACGCAGAGCCAGCGGGCGGATAACAATGGCACGAGCGGACTTTTGAGCGGAGGCACAAGTGACGGTCGGCTGGCGCGCTGGTTCAACACCGGCGTGTTTTCGCAGCCCGCCTCGTTCACGCTAGGAAACGCGGGCCGTACGCTTCCCGACATCCGCAATCCGGGGATTCACTCACACGACATTTCCCTGTTCAAGAGCAACTTCTTCGGTCCGGACGGCAGGTTGAACTTGCAGTACCGTCTGGAGATGTTCTCGGCGCTGAATCAGCCCACGTTCGGCGGGCCGTCAACGGTGGTGGGCAGCTCGACGTTTGGAACCATCAGCGGAGCAGGCGGATCGCGGCAGATTCAGATGGCGCTCAAACTGTTGTGGTGATTCCTCACCCGGCACGCTCACACTGCTGAATTCTGCTTGACCGGGGGCCAGAATTCACCATTTCCGCTTGTAGCGTGTCATGGCCCGAGATCCACGATTTGCGTGAATGCCATGTCTGGGACGGTACGCAATGTTACAACGGGTGTTCGTGCCCGAACTGTTCCTCTCTCTGCTTGCAGCCGTCAGGGTCTTCTAGGTAGGATCGATTTTATTTTCATTTTTCGCGCGGTTGATGGCCACGGCCCGGAAGTTGGCCGAGACTCCAAGCATTCTCAGGCTTGGAAATCGTTCGGCGGGTGAACCAATGCAGGACACGGTGTTGCGGCCCTGATCCGGCATTCAACACCATTACGGCTACACGCCGCATCGCTCGAGCGCGTTCCTGGCCCTGATCGTCGCTCCTGCGGAGAAAATCAAGGGATAGAGTTCTTCGTGATACCAGAGCCGCGCGAAATATAAGCCTATTGGCGCAGGCGCAGTGCGAGTACCTCGATCCGTCGATTGGATCAGCCATTGGATCCCACGCTGGATGCAAGCCATCGAAGGACGCGCATGCACTGTGTGCGACAGTGCATGGACCGCCAGCGCCGTCTCTTCGATGGATGAGGGAGTCATTGGCGCGCCTCCCCATCCGCCATCGGAGTTCTGGACGGCCTCAAGCCAGCGAACGCCTTTGCGTGACATGAGCGTAGCGGAATCCGCAAGCGCGATCACTGTGCGAGCAGTGCCATAGGTCCGATTCTCTTCGCCAGGAGCGTGTTCGTTGCCGAACCATAGCGGCGTCCATGATCCATCTGTGTTCTGCGTACGTTCCAGATAGGCCATTGCGCGGGAGACCGCGCGCTCGACAGCCGTACGCGTCGCACGGTCTAGATCAGGCAGCCATGCGCGCCACGCCGCGAGGGCGTGTGCAGTTAAGTCTGCGCCACTTCGATCGAAGGGGAGTTTGCCCCATCCGCGGCAGAATGTGGGTATCCCGCCATCGCTGTTTTGCAGTCCGATTAACCATCGGACTCCGTTCGTCCCCGCGGCGCGTGTCTCTTTATCCATCGCGCCCAGACTTCGGAGAGCCAGTAGCGCTCCTGGAGTATCATCGGCGTCCGGCACGCCGCCCGGAAATGGTGTCCAGGCCCAGCCGCCCGGGGCGGCGTGCGTATAAGGATGCTCCTCGCGATACTGCTGCACGAGTAGCCAGTCGCGGATCGCGCGCCCCGCGGAGCCGTCCAGCGGATGATCCGCCTTGGGCAACGCAGCAAGAGCATTGACCGACAGCGTAGTGACCCACGTGGCGAGGTTGGTGTCGATCGGCCAGCTTCCGTCATGCCGCCGCATCGAGTCGCGAAGGAAGCGAACACCCTCGCCAACGACTCCATGATCCTTCCGGCCCGCCGATGCGAGGCTCATTACGACGAAACTCGTGAGCGGCGTCGCCTCGAGATAGCCGCCGCTGGACGGCTGAATATTCCCCAACAAGCGCAGCGTGCCGGGAACCAGCCGATCGCGAGCTGCGCGTAGCAGCGGATTTCGCGACGGCCGATGGCGATGACGGACCTGGCCGATTGCGATCAGCGCCGGCAGCGCGTAGCTGACGACTGGCAATCGTAGCCAACCGAACAACTGGTGCGGAAAAGCAGCGAGCTCGAAAGGCAGTTGCGGGATGTCGCGCCACGCATCTCGACCTGCGCCGAGTCTCCCGGCGATGGCCATCACCGTGAGAATCGGCGCCGAGAACGTACGGTCGTTCCCGTACCTTCGCAAGATCGCTTCCACGAGGTTCGGCGGTTCGAGACTTCCCGCCTCGCGCCGGATCCACGATTCCGCGCGCTCGACAGTCGCGGCATAGCGCTCGCCGGCGCGCGTAATGGAAAAGGCGCACCAGCACAGAAGAGTCGTGCTGATGTTGCTGCGATTGAGGACCGTGTCGCCCCAGCCGCCGTCGGCGTTCTGGCTGCTTGCCAGCCACGCCAGGCCGGGATCGACGTCATCGCCGGCGGCCAGCGTCAACGCGGAAACCGCTGTAGCGGTCGCGAGCGCGCTGCTCGAAAGATGCCCTTCCCACCAGCCACCTGGCACGCGGCGATCCAGTAGCCGCGAGACGAGGTTCGCGATCGTCTCGTCCAGCGCCTTGCGGTCGATCATTACCCGGTCAGGTGCCCCAGCGACAGCAGGGCGTAATAGGTGTACTCGGTGTCGATGGCATCGTCTGACCAGTGACCATAGAATCCACCGCGATTGGTCCAGAGCGAATCGATGAAATCGAGACAAGGTTCCCGCAGTCCGTTCAATGGAACGTGCAGGCCGGCGAGCGCGTGCAGCGCCGTGGCCGTGGAGAGCAGATCCGGAATGGGCGCGCCGGCAACAGCGAAAAAGCCGCCCGCCGGCAGACATCGCGAAAGCAGCCACTCAGCGAGCGATGGATCGGGATCGCGATGCATCTGGCGCATCAGCGTCACCGCCGCGGCCGTCGCGGTGGTGACGCCAGCAGGCGCGCCGGGCACGTTCGCAAAGCCTCCGTCCCGAGCGAAAAGACCGTGAAGCGATGCCAGTAGTCGGTCCGGATGGGGAATAGCGCCGCCGAAGTCCTGATAGGCGCACCACGCCAGAAACGCCGCATACACGCTTCCGTGCGAAGCGCCGCTCGACTGGTTATACCCGCCGTCAGCAGTACGGTGAGTTTCGATTCGGGCAAGAATCGCATCCCCAAGAGCCGCGTTCGCGTTCCGGGTGACGCCGGCCCAGCATCGCGCCAGACAGGCAAGATGGACGAAGTCGAGCCCGTGGCCATCACTCAGCGTGCGAAGATATCGCTCGACGTCCTCCACTGGGGGCTCCGACTGGAGCGCTACAAGCGATTCGAGGCCGAAGACGGTGTAATAAAGGTCGCTTTCGCCGGCGCGGTTAGAGAAGGCTCCGTCGGGGTTGACCTGGCTTCGGACGAAGGATTCGACAAGCTCGCGGGACTCACCCAGCAACTTGGGCGACAGTCTCGCTACTTGCAGCATTTCGAGCCTCAAACTCACTGCACCACCCCTGTATCTGCACTCGGAAAATCTTCCCGATCACGCGGCGTAGCAGGCCTTTCAGACTCGCGTTGTGCAGTTCCGGCAGCGACCGCACAGCGGCTTCCTTGTATGATTCGAGCAATTGGCGGCAGCGGTCTTCGACGCGCAACTGCGCGATCAGCGCCCGCACGCGCTCAGCGTCGGAAGCCGACATGGCGGGCGTGGACCAGATTCGCTCGAAGAACTCCCTGTCGCCGCCGCGCGCGAGCTCCAGCGCCTCGGCGAGCGGTAGAGTCGGCTTCGGACTGCCCTCCTTGCCTGTCTCTGAAGAAAGGTCGTCGAGATCGTCGCGGATCTGAAACGCAATTCCGAGCGCTTCGCTGTAGCGCGTCAGCACTGTATGCACGTCGTCCCCGGCCTCGGCGTATGCCGCGCCGAGTCGGAGCGCGACCTCGAATGCGGGCGCCGTCTTCTGCCGGAAGATGCCGAGCACCTCCCGCACGCCCATCGGGCGCTGTCGCCGCGACCAACACAACTCGGCCCCCTGGCCAAGACACAGAGACCGGTGGCCTGCCGATGCTATCCGGATCATTTTCGAGATGGCTTGCGGCGGCGCGCCCGACTCAGCCAGCAGCCGGTAGCCTTCGCCCACAAGCAGGTCGCCGACGTTCAACGCGACCGGTACGCCGTATTCGGCATGGACCGTCTGCTGCCCGTAGCGCTCGCTGTCACCGTCCTCGATGTCGTCATGGATCAGAGACGCCTTATGGAAGCACTCAACCGCCAACGCGACTTTGCGTATGCCCTCCGGCACTGGCTCGTTCGGATCGTCCTGGAATGCCTTATACGTGCATGCGGTCAACAACGGGCGCCACCGCTTACCATCCTTGGCGAGCCATTCCCTCCCGATGCGTTCAGTCTCACTCTGGGCGGAGCCGCCGAACAGGGCGTCCATCGACGCTTCTGTGAACCACGCTTGAACCTCCTCGCGCAGCTTGTCGAGATCGAGGCGCCACGTGCGGTCGTCACTGGTGAGGTGGATCATGTCCCACACCCACTCGATGTCAATGGTTGTATCCTTGCAGTCGTCCTGAAGCAGCGGAATCGCTACGCCCGGAATCGCCGCGGCTTCCATGTAGGGAAAGGCGCGCTCCAACACCGACAGACAGCTCACGCCGACGATCGCTTCGATCTTGCCTGTCTGAATCAGCGCCATTACCAGCGCTGAACCCTCCGCCACCAGCACCGCGTAACCCAGACGTTCTGCTTCAGCCTGCAGGTCCTGGATGGTGCAAAGTCCGCATTGTTTGCACAGCAGGCCGAGTTCATCGAACGGCGCAGGACAGCGATCCTCCACACGAAGGCACTTAGGCAATAGCAGCAGGCGGCGCTCAAAAGGGACGGTCGCCAGTTGCTCGCGCCAGACTTCGTTGTTTAGAAGGACCCCAACGTAGTCCCTGTACAAAGGCGGCATGCCGGCGCGGGCGACAATCTTTTCCGCATGGGTGCGCAACTCGTCCAGCACCAGCGGAGGAGTCAGCGTGTCGCGATGCGCCTGCACGTACCGCGAGACAACGATTTTCAGGCCCTCCCGCTCGCTCCGTGCTTGCGGGATATTCTCCTGCGGCCGCCGTCCGGCTTGCACCGGGACCGCACGTGGAAGTTCAATCGGAATCAGCAATCAGGTCTCTCCCGCATAGGCAGTCCTAAGTGTACGCTCCGAAGCCAAAGAACCAGTGTTTCTTCGCGAACCGGTAGGCCCAGTGATCCTCCGGTACTTCCTGGCCCGGTTGATGCTGGCTGTGCCGCGGCTGCATCGCCTCAACTTCGGCGAGCGCTGTCCGGCGTTGCGTTGTGTCGCGCGCGCCGTGGCGCGCCACGAGTTCACGGACCAGATCCGGGCGCTCCAGCACGACGCAGCCTTGTGTGGCCTTGGCAGCCGTCTCGCGGAAATCGCGCAAAAACGCCGACTGGGTCATGATTTGGAAGACGCTCTGATGATCGTGAATGGTTTCCCGGGCGAACTGAATAATAGGGCACGGCTCGATGTCGCCATAGGGACTGATGTGGTGGCTGACGCCAGTGGCCATCGGGCAAAGCGCCTCTCCCTTGTCGTCCCAATACGCATCGACAATCGCGATCGGCAGCCGCGACCGCATTCGAACGACAAACCGGCGCACGTCGACGATCTGCTCCGCCGATAGCGAAAGCTCTGGTTTCGCCTTTGGTCCCACGGCGCGGTACGTGTGGAACCAGGCATAATGCACGCCCATGTCGATGAGACGGCGCAGCCATTTTTCGGTCACGAGATCATCGATGTTAGTGCGGCAGACACTGGTGGCGACACCGGTGATCAGCCGATGCCTGCGGCACGCCGCGAGTCCTGCCAGCGTCTTGCTCAGCACGTTCAATCGCCCCCGCCGTTCATCACTGACGATTTCAGAGCCTTCGACGCTAACCAACGGCGACACATTCCCCACTCGGCGCAGACGTGCAGCGACCTCGTCGGTGATGAGCTGCCCGTTGGTGAAGACCTGGAAATAACAATCCGGATGCGCCTCGAAGATCTCTATCAATTCCGGATGCAGAAACGGTTCGCCGCCGAGGATGCCGAAGTAGCTGTTGCCGTGCTTCTTTGCATCGCCTATGAGGCGATTCATGTCAGCGAGCGAGATGTGCTTGGACTTCTCGGCTACATCGACCCAGCAGCCCTGGCAGCGCAATTGGCACCCGGAAATCACGGAAATGAACAGGAACGGCGGAAAATACTCTCCGCGCTTGAGACGCCGTTTGTATTTCTCTACCGACAACACTCCCTTCACGCCGAAGTTATACGCGAACTTGCCGAGGACCCGGAGGTCCGGCTCCGTGAGCATTCGCTTGGCGAAGGAAACAAGCATCCGTCAGGACACCTCCGCGGAAGTCGGCGCCGCCAGCGCTTCGCGGCCGCGTGCCGCCGCCTGCTCGGCTTTGGCGCGAATCTCGTCCGGCGATGGCAACGAGGCCAACACCTCCATCGGAATGTCCATTTCTTTCTGCAGCTTCAGCAGGCAGTTCTGGCGTTCCTTCAATGCACGCTCGTCGTCGCGCTCTTTCGAGAATCGCGATTTGGCCTTCGCGCTGCGGTCGCGCAACAAGGAGTAGACGTCGCCGCCGAGCAGCGCGGAAATATCCACTTTCATCGCTTCACGGCGTGTATCATCCTCACTGACTTGGTCGCCGTTGATCGGGCCGTGACGGTATTTCGGGAACATGATCGCCACTTCGGGACAAACACGCGAACACGCCGGGCAGTCCGTCTTGCAGTTGTCCTGGTTCCGGACTTGTATCTTGCCCTTGGCAGAGACGCCATACACATCGAAGAGGCAGAAGCTTAGGCACTGCATGCAATTGGTGCAGCGCCGGAAGTCGATGACTGGAAACCAAGGCTTCCACGTACCAGCCTTCACAGCCCCGGTACCATCGTGGAGCTTTTCCGCCGCCTCGACTACGCTTGCGGCATCCATTCCGTCGATCTGCTGGAAGCGCATCGCGACACTACCATCGAGAAGCGGCGGATTTCCCGTGAAGCGTCCCAGCACCAGCAAAAAATCGCGTGGCAGCGCGGTGACGTGCGCCCGGCCGCGCAGACTAGTGACGGCGAATCCCTTGTCGAGCAGGGCAGTCATGATGCGGGATCGTGCATCCGGCTGGATCGGCAAACTTCCCGGGCCCTCGTACAGCACCGTGCGGACCTGAGCCGTATCCAGCCGGCTCATGCTGCGCGCTCCGCGATCAGTTCCCCCGCCACCTTCTCCGCGGGATCGGTGCGCATGTTCAGTATCCGAGCCGATTCCGGAAGACAGCAACCGGCAGCCTCGAACAGGCCGTGAACCGCTCGCGGGAAGCACGCGGCAATACGCAGTGATTCAGCCGATGCGAGCTCCGCGAGCCGCGGATCGCGCCGGGCAGACATCTCGCAGAGATCGGGAACAGCTTCAAACTCGACGGAGGATGCCGCGAGGCGGGACAGAACGCCGGATTTCACATCCGCGGGTACGACGCGCGCGAACGCGCAGTGGCAATAGAGGATGTGAAGCGGCGTCGTGCTCATACCGTTGCCATTCGATAGGTCGGCTGCGGCTTCGCCGGCCGGAAACACTCCGTATGCTCGATCATAACACTGATGGCCGGGGTGAGCCCTTCCAACGCGGCATGGACGGCATGGCGTAGCAGTTCCGGATCGGCCTCCGCGCGCAAGTTCACCAGTAACTCGCCGGCATCCATCTCATCTTGAAGTCGATGAATCGACTCGGGCGTTCCATCGCCGCGGACCACGTTCAAAACCGCGATGTCATTGCCCTCGTCGGGCGAAAGCGTCATCTTCAAATGAGCAATCTCGGCGCCGCTTGCCGCGAGCCGAGACTGGATAGAATCTGCGATCCGTCGCAGTAGCGCATTTCCGTCGAATGGTTTACTCGCGTCCAATCGCGCGGCAGCGTTCAGCCATCCTAGCAGCGCTTCGCCTTCGGCATAAACTTCGTAGTCCACCTCGGGGGCCTCGCGCAAATCCATTTCCTCGTCGAACACTTGCTTGTGCCAACCGCTGGTGCCTTCCCCGGTGCGCGCCGAGATCGCGACGATCCGGGCCTGCGGGTACTTTGCGGCAAGAGCGGTACGCAGTTGATCGAGCTTCTCCGAATCGATCAGGTCCGTCTTGTTGATGACGATGATATCGGCCTCTTCGAGTTGCTTGTCATAGACGTAGAGGACCTTTTCCGAGAACGCCTTTCCGGACTCGAACCCGAGGATGCGGCCGGCTCGGATCGGGTCCACCAGCACGCTCAGCGGCGAAATTTCGTAGTCGGCGCCGTAAATCCGCCGTAACGGATAGCTGACCGCAGCTCGCAAGTCGGTGCAGCTTCCCACCGGTTCGGCAATGAACACGTCGGGCGCCGCTGCCTCGGTCAGCTTGCCGGCGGCGTCCATTAACGACTGAAAGCGGCAGCAGAAACAACCGCCGGTAATCTCCTCCACCGGCAGCCCCTGCGAGTTCAACAACGCTGTATCAACCAAACCAAAACTCTGATCGTTGGTAATCAGGCCGACCCGTATTCCTTCGCCATGCAGCTTTTGCGCGAGCTGTAGGATGGCTGTAGTCTTCCCTGCGCCAAGGAAGCCGCCGATCATGATGTAGCGGGCTTTAGCCATCTTGCTTTCCTAGCTCGTCATGCCGGTTGCGCAACATCGTCTCGATGGTGGCGTCTAGCACGGCGATGTATCCGTTCACGTCCGTGTTACCCGAATCGGGATTTCCCCGCACACTGTAGAGCCAGCCTTTGCCATAGGGATCGTGATCGATGAGCGTGATCGCGGTTGCCAGCGCCGGATTCGCTCCCAGAAACTCGCCCGACGCCGCGCTGTAAATGTCGCTCATCGCCTTAAAGCCCTCTGTCCAGCCTATCACTTGTCCGGGCTCGATCAATGTTCCGGCCGGTACCTTGAAATCAAACTCGACCATCTCCCCAAGCATTCGCGTGGCGAACTTTGTGAAGCCGACCTGCCACACGCCGGGTTCGCTCTCGCGCAGCCAATAGTGAGAAGGCGTATACCGGTACGCCAAAGGTAACCGGGTGGAAAATCGCGCCCGCTTGTAAGCCAAGGTTTCCTGTTTCATCGCCTGATCGCGTCAACCATCGCCTCGAGATCCGGCACCTCGGACGAATGACACCATGAGAACCGCAGGGCGCTCGCCATCTGCTCTTCGGGAAGCCGCATCGCTGACAGGACGTGGCTGCACGTATACGAAGCTGAAGTACAGGCGGCGCCGTTGGAAATTGCCACCAAATCACTCCAGGCTTCGATCGCCGTTTCCGCATCCACACCGGGTATCGACAGGTTGACAATGTTGGGAAGGCAGCGCTTCAGATCGCCGTGAATTACGGGACCGAGCGGCGCGAGGCCTTCGAGCAACTGATCGCGGAACGCCCGGCAGCACCGGTCGCGGATTGTCCATTCCGCCGCCGCCAGCTCCGCGGCCTTCCCGAATCCTGCGATCAAGTGCACGGGTAGCGTGCCGGGCCGCAAGCCGCGTTCCTGTCCGCCGCCGAATAGCACGGGCCGTACTGGCGGACGTTCGCCATTCCTCCGCCGCAGGATCAACACTCCAATGCCCTTGGGCGCATAGATCTTGTGCCCGCTCGCGGAGATCATATCGATCCGCGGGTGTCGCAGCGCGTCAATATCCTTCCCGAAACTCTGTGCTGCATCCACATGAAAGAAGGCCGGATGATCGCCGATGGTATCGGCAATTTCAGCCACGGGTTGCAGCACGCCTGTCTCGTTATTGGCATGCATGATGCTGACCAGCAGCGTGTCGGGCCGCAGCGCGTCGCGCACTGCGCCCGGCTCGATCCATCCTCCCGGTTCCGGATTTAGATAGGTAACGTCGAAGCCCCTGCGCTGCAGCTCGGCTATCGGTTCCAGCACCGCGTGGTGCTCGATCCGCGAGGTGACCGCATGGCGGCGGCCTTGGTCAGCCAAGCCAAGAATCGCGAGGTTGTTGCTTTCTGTTGCGCCGCTGGTGAAGAAGACGTCGCCGCGCGAAGCCGAGACAACGTCGGCTATCCGGTCGCGCGCGGATTCCACGGCATTGCGGGCGCGCCGGCCATAGTCATGGGTGCGGCTGCCCGCATTGCCGAACTCTACATCGAGATAGAGAAGGACCTCACCGCGCACGCGCGGGTCGATGGGCGTCGTTGCAGCGCAATCCAGGTACACGGCCATGCGTGTAGCGCGCCCCATTATTGCATAAGTATCATTGGCCATAGCGCACCGAAACATGCGAATAGCGTTCGCTTGGCTGGACGTAACACTAGCCGGTCCGTGTGAGAATCTCCGCTTCGACGAAGAACTGCTGTTGGACGGCAAGGGCGTGCTGCGGCTTTGGGAGAGTTCACAGGAATGCGTCGTCCTGGGTCAGTCAGGACATCCGGAGCGCGACGTTCATCTCGACGAGTGCCGTCGGAGTGACGTTCCGGTGCTGCGACGCAGTTCCGGTGGAGGCGCGGTGTTGCTGGGGCCCGGCTGCCTGAACTACTCGCTGGTGATACCTCTTGCGTGGCGCCCGAAATGTCGCGATGTGCGGTACAGCCTGTCATGGATTATGAGCCGGATGCGGCTCGCGCTCGGCTTACCGGAGCTGCGCTGCGAAGGGCAGTCAGACCTCGCGCTGAACGGCAAGAAGGTATCCGGCAACGCACAACGCAGAACACACGACGCGATCCTGCATCACGGCACTCTGCTGTACAAGTTCGATGCGACGCGAGCGGAGTTGTTTCTGAAAGTCCCAGTCCGCGAGCCGCGGTACCGATCCGGTCGGAGTCATCGAGAGTTCCTTGGAAACCTACCGCTCTCGCGCGGCGAGATCCAGCGGCGACTTCGGGAGGCGTGGTGCTGAGCCGATGGACCGGAAGATCGTTGCTTGCTTCCACGGAAGGCTACGGATGCTCGCGCAGTCGCGGCAAGCCAGCTTTGACGGTTGTGTTGCAATGATCTCGGGCGGGCGCGGACCGGCGCAAGATGAAGACTAGCCGCTGGCCTCAGGAGGCGGCAATTCCGAAGAGCAGGTTCACGAAGCTCACCTGCCTGCGCACGTCTTCGTGACCAAGCCGCCTCACTTGCCCGTTCCGGATTATGTGCATCGCCTCATACCCCTGAATGGTTCGCCAAGCCGCTCTGAATTCCCGAAACCCTTGCTCCGCATTCATCCTTCTCCTGATCCGGCGATGGTCCTGCTCAACTATGTTGTTCAAGTATTGGACCGGTCGGTGCCGACAGCGCCGGCGGAGCATTCCTTGCCGCTTAAGCTCCTCGATCGCCGCAGGGTAGGTAGGCGCAGAGTCGGTGTTGATCACGCGCGGCTGCCGATGGTTGGGCCCCCTTAAGGCTCGGCGAAACATATGCTTGGCGGCATCCGCGTCGCGAAACGCCGACAGCACGAAGTCCAGTCAGAAGATCAGTTTCATACCCACTTGCACGATGCGCGCGTCGCGCGCCGCCGTGACCGTGCCGAACGTCGCGCTGCTGTTGCGGCCATTCGCTCCCGCCACAAAGGACGTGTTCGGCGGGAGAAGATTTGCATGGTTCGCCACATTGAACGACTCGCCGCGTAACTGCAGTTTGAATCGCTCCCGTATCTGAACATTCTTGATCACGGAAAAGTCGAGGTTGACGATGCCCGGCGTTCGCGCGTCCGGCAGCGTCCTGCCTACATTGCCAAAGGTAAAGTTAGGAGGATTGACGAACTGTGAAGTGTCAAACCATTGCGCGGCCGTAGGATGATCGAGCTTGGCGCTTGTCCCTGTCGAGTTCGGTCGGGTCGCCAGGAAATTATTGGCTCCCCGCACAATCAGCGGCAAGCCGCTCTCAAGCACCAGAACGCCATCCACCTGCCATCCGTCGATCAGAACGTTCACGAAACCGCTTGAGGAGCGCCACTTTTTCTTGGAGCCGAACGGCAGCTCGTAGATGCTGCTCAACACAAACCGCGAAGGCGAGTCGCCGCCGTCGAGGGCCCGCTCCGTGGCGCGATTGAACTTCCCATTCTGGTAGTCCTGGCTGTTCCGCTGCAAGGTGCCGGAGAAGGCAAGGCCCGTAACGCCGTTGCTGATCAGTTTGCTGAACGTGTAGGAACCGAGCAACACCAGGCCGTTCGACATGCGCTTTTCCACGTTCACCAGAAACGAATGATACGTCGAGCTGCCCATGTGAGGACTCTGCACAGTGATGTTGGCATAGTAAGGAAACGGGCGTAAAAGCTGCTGTCTGGTGATGGTTGCCCCACCGAACACGCCGGGGACACGGCCCTGGTAAGGATTCGGCGTCTGGTTAAGCAAGGCGCTTCCGAGAGAGAGGAACTGCGGATCGAGTTGATTCAGATCGTAGCCGCCGGCCCTCAGTTTCGTCCCCTTGTTTCCGCTATAGCTGGTCTCCAGCAGGTATCCGCCCGGCAGTTGATGTTGCAGTGAGAAAGTAAACTGCTGGGAGTACGGTGTCCGCCCGTTCGGTTCGTCATACGTCAAAGCCTGGCTCAAGAATGCGCTGGGACCGATGGCTGCTCCGAGGGGTCGCACGAAGGGGAACGGGAACCCGTCCTGGAGCCGGAAGGCGGGTAAGTCGCTGTTCCCGCCGGGCGGTCCATACGCCGTGGAGTTGCCGCGGAAGCCGCGTGCGCCGAAACCGGCGGCGAAGATAAACGTCATTGGATAATAAGCGCCATAGCCCCCGCGCAACACAGTCCTGCCGGTTCCGAACAGGTCGAGTGCAAATCCGACGCGCGGGGAGAAATCGTTGTAATCCGGGTTGATCACGGTGCGTCCGAAATCCTTGGCGGCAAACTCGAGGCGCCCCGGCAGCCCGGTTTCCGGGTTCGTCGCCGCCGGATTAAAGTTCGAGAATCCATTGTGGCGCTCACCCGGCACCTGCTGGTAGTCGTATCGCAGGCCCAGATTCAAGGTCAACCTCCGGCTGATCTTCCAGTCGTCCTGCGCGTAATACGCCTGGCTGAGACCGATCTGCGAAGTGCCTACATTCGAATCGACAGTCGCGCTGGCGACTGATCCCAGCAGCAGGCTGGCCAGGGAGGAACCCGTTCCCGCCAGGCCCTGTGGATTGCCAGTCAGCCGCTCGTTGAACACGTACTCGCCGGAACAGTTGCTGCAGCGGGTGTCGTGATACAAACCCCGGCGAAACTCCACACCCGCTTTCAGCGTATGCTTGCCTTTGATCCAGGTGATGCTGTCCATCAACTGGTAGGCATCGGAGGTCAACTGTCCGTAAATCAATCCAAACCCCGCCGGGAAGCCGGGTGTTCCAGGTAACGGGTTGATGCCCGGAAAGGTGATGCTGGGAACGCTTTCCGGCAGGCCGAGTTTGCGGGGCCAATCGCCGCCCACGCTGGCCGGTGTGAATGGAAACGTAAGCCGCGCCACGCTCATCCGCAAATCGTGGATCAGATGCGAGGAGAAAAAGTGTGTGTCGCTCAGATTGAAATTGCGATTACTGTAATTGTCATTTCGGACACGGTGCAGCAGGTCCGGAAAGATTCCTGGCGTAGCTCCCGCGCGGTCTCCCGCCGTTGCGCCATTATTGTCCTTGTGGCTGGACACTACGTAACGGAAAGAAAGCGCATTGAATGGCGAGAAACGGTGATCCAACTTGGCCGTCGCCTGCCTCGCTTCTTTTTGGGAACCCAGGTTTGCCTGAAAATTGTTCGAGTGCGTAAAGGCGTTCGTCGGCTGCCTGTTCGGTTTCGGGTAGAACTGCAGGATGTTGACCGCTACCTTGTCGAACCGGCTGGCGGGAATCATGTTGTTCACGAAAGCGGTGCGCACGAACCCGCTGCCGGACGGATTGGCCGTCGTAGTCTGCGGATCGAAGAGGAGAATCAGGTTTCCTCGCGCATCCCGCAAGTTCGAGAAGTCGCCGCCGCGCTCGGCGTCGGTAGGCGTCGTTCCGATTGCTGTGTAGGATTGGCGGAAACGCCACTCCTCGAAGTTGAAAAAGAAAAACGTCCTGTTCTTGATGACAGGTCCGCCGATCGAACCGCCATACTGGTTGTAGCGGAAAGGCGCCTTGGTCGCGGCAAAGGTGTTCCTGGCGTCGAGCTTGTCGTTGCGGAGAAACTCATACAGCGTGCCGTGAAACTCGTTGGTGCCCGATTTGGTCACCATGTTCACCACGCCTCCAGCCGTATACCCGTACTCGGCCGACATCGTCCCGCTCTGCACCTTGAACTCCTGCACCGCGTCCACCGCGACATTGGAGTTGACCGACCCCTGATAGATATTGACGTTGTTGGTGCCGTCGAGGGTCAAATTATTGGCGCCGGTAGGGCCGCCGTTCACGCTGAAGCCGGAGACAATCACCCCGCGATCGCCAAACCCGGCGGCCGAGATGGCCTGAGAGCGGACAGTTGGAGTCAGGGACACCAGCGAGAGAGCGCTGCGGCCATTCAATGGCAGTTCAGTCATGCGCGCGTTGTCGACCACCTTGCCGAGCGTGGCGCTCGACGTATCAACGAGAGGGGCCGTGCCGCTGACTTCCACCGACTCGACAACGCCGCCCACTTCCAGACGAAAATTTACCTGTGCCCGGTCGTCCACTTTCAATGCGATTCCGCTCCGCACGCTTCTCTTGAATCCTGGCATCTCCGCGGTCACCTGGTAGGCGCCTACCCGAAGCCCCGGAACCGTGTACAACCCCGCGCTGTTGGTCAGCGCCGAGTACACGGTATTCGTATCCAGGTGAGTGATCGTGATCTTCGCTCCAACAACGATGCTGTCGGTGGGATCGGTCACTGCGCCCAGAACTGTAGCGCCGCCACTCTGCGCGCGCAACGCCACGGAGGCAAATATGCTAATCAGCAACAGTCTGTAAGTGTTTGCGGCCATCGATCGGTGTCCCCTTGCTTTATCCCGGGATTCCCATTTTGGGCTTCCCAGTACGGTGAGTATACACCCCCATCCCCTACCTTTGATCCCCCAGGCTCCAATTCTTTCTCGCCGCAATGCCTTTGCCCCCCTTCAAACGCGCGCCCCCCTTCGCGGCATCCATAGCTTGCTCGTGCCAAGCCACGCGCTCGGTCTTCGGCACGACCTTCATGAGGTCGTCATAGGTGAACTTGGAAGGATGCCTGCGATACTCGGCCCCAGGCGCCATCAAGGGCCTCTTCTCGCCTGCCAAGCTTTGTGAGCAACTCGCGCTGGAGCCGGAGGAGATCGTGGTGGGCCGCGGACTCGTGCGCGGACCTCCGGTCCAGATCGATCCCACGCTCGACCCAACGCAGCCGCCAGTGCGGACTTACGCGAGGTGAAGATTGTAGCCAGCGCAAGGCAATCCTTAGCACTAAGGCCGGTTTGTTCGGAAAGGGCCAACTGGAATGAAAGTTCAAATGACCACCACCGAAAGCGGGTTATTCGACTCGTTTGCCCGGCATGTCGCGCCCATTTTGGTGGAGTGTGAGTCCCTTGACCTTGCCGGCTTCGTCGCGGGAGAAGGTGAGCTGCGCGTCCACCACCTTGAGGAAGAACTTGTCGGCTGCCTCGGCGAAGACCTCGACTTTGGGTTGATTGGTGGCCTGGCTCATCAATCGGCCATCTTCGAGAGTGATCGTGAGCGCAAACTGTGGCGATAGCTCGTATTTTCCCGGGTAGGCAGCAAGAGCTTTCGGTTCGAGTTGGATGGCCGTCCGCATCTTTGGGATTTGGTAGGATTCCCCGAGCGCCATGGCGGCGAGATCGTCCGCCATCCGGCCCGTGGCGGACGTGTTTATGTTGCTGAGGACCACCACCACAAGCTTCTCGGCCGGATAGCGCGAGATCATCGTATTGAAGCCCTCGATGCCGCCGCCGTGAGCGATTCGTGTTCGATTGAGGTGCGGCTTGATCATCCAGCCGTAGCCGTAGTCGCCTTTGTTCGGCCGGAACATGGCCTCGATCATCGCCTTGGAAACAAGCTTGTCTGTGTAGAGAGCCTGATCCCACTTGTAGAGGTCCTGTACGGTTGAATACAACGCCCCCGCGCCGCCGGGGATCGTCATGTGAATGAAATCGGTGTTGCGCGGGCCGTTGGGTGAAGGCGAGTACCCGGAGGCGCGATTCTTGATGATAGCGAGTGAGTCGTAGCCAGAGTCCTTCATACCCAAGGGCGCGAAGATGTTCTCGCCCACGTAAGCCTCGTAGGACTTGCCGGACGCCTTTTCTACGATGTATCCGAGCAGATAGTAGCCGGAGTTGTTGTAGCGGAACTGGTCCCCCGGCTCGAACTCGAGCGCTTTGTCTTTGAACCGCGCCAGGATCTCGGCCGCCTTGGCGGGCTGCCATTTGAACTTGCCGTAGTCGGGGAAGGAAGTGAAGCTCGGTATTCCCGAGGAGTGGGTCAGCAAGTGGCGAACTCTCACTTTCTCCCAATCCTGATGAGCATCCGGGACATACTTGCGGGCGGTATCTTCCAATGTGAGTTTGCCTCGCTCGGCCAACTGGAGAATCGCCATCGCCGTGAACTGTTTCGTGATGGAACCCAGCCGGAACTTTGTGTCTGGAGTATTTGCAATGTCGTGCTCGATGTTGGCCATGCCATAGCCTTTCGAGACGAGCACCTTGCCGTCCTTGGCGACAAGCACGGAACCCTGAAACTGGCCGTTCTTTTTGTGGGCTTCGATGTATTCGTCAGCCTTGGAGGCGAGGTCCTGGGCGAGAGCCGCGAGAGATAGAAGGACCGTGAGGGCAGCTATTCTCATGTGGGTATTATCACCGATCTCGCAGTTGGCGGCGCAGGAACTTTCCGGATGCGGTCTTTGGGATTTCGTCCATAAACTCGACTTGGCGGGGGTACTTGTAGGAAGCGAGCCGGGACTTGCAGAATTCGATGATCTCTTCCGGGTGCAGTGATTCGTGACCTTGACGTAGTGCGATCACAGCTTTGACGGTCTCGCCGCGGTAGCCGTCCGGTACGCCGATCACCGCGGCTTCGCGGACCGCTGGATGCTGGTAGAGAACGTCTTCGACCTCTCGCGGCCAAACCTTGAAGCCGGAGCAGATGATCATGTCCTTCTTCCGGTCCACAAGGTAAAACCAGCCCTCGCGATCCATCACCGCCACATCGCCGGTGAGGAACCAGCCGTCGCAGTGGGCCGCCGCCGTGGCTTCGCCCTTTTGCCAGTAGCCGGGGAACATCATGGGGCCCTTGAGGGCCAGTTCGCCGGCTTCGCCGGGTTCGAGGCAACGGCTGGGGTCTGAGAGGTCGACCACCTGGGCGTCGCAGTTGGGAACAGGAAGCCCAATCGCAAGCGCCCCGGAAGCCGGATCGACAGGACCGCGCCTGCCCATTGGTGTCAAATGGCTCGGAGAATTGCTTTCAGTAAGCCCGTAGGTGTTGTGAATCAGAACACCGAAGCGCCGCTGGAATTCGTCGACCAACGCGGGCGCCGTGGGCGCCCCACCCGAGCCACATTTGTTGAGGCACCGGATATCGACTTCCCTGCCCTCGGCCTCCTTCAGGAGCGCGATCCAGGCGGTAATGACAGCGACCGCGAAAGTCGCTTTCCACTTTTCGATCAGGCGGAGAGTCTCACCCGGGTCGAAGCGATAGTAGAGGATCAACGGGACGCCGGCCAGAGCCGAAAGAGCCATTTGGGCCACGATTCCTGTGATATGGAAGAGTGGCGCGGCGCCGAGGATCACGTCATCCTCTCCCACGCTGTACCAGGTTCGGAAAACATCCGCATTGAAGGCGATGTTGCGGTGAAGACTGATCGAGCCCTTGGGAAAGCCGGTTGTTCCGGACGTGTACACAAGGTAGGCAATGTCGTCCGGAGTGACGGAAAGGCGATGATGCTCATCCGGCCGGTAACGTGAGATGGCCTTGTCGAATTCGCCGGTGAGCAGGACGTGGCGAATGTCGGTCCCGCCAAGGACTTGGTTGGCCTGCGATTCGAAGATCTCGTCGCGGCAAATGTAGACCTGCGCGCCGCAGTCCTTGAGTTGATACGCGATTTCTTTCCCCTTGAACATGGGGCTCAAGGGGACTACGATTGCACCACGCTTCCAGACGCCGTACTGTGCGATGACGAAGTCCGGGTCGTTCTGGAGAGATAGAGCGACGCGGTCGCCATGGCCGACGCCCCAGTCAGCGAGGAGTGCCGCGAATTGGTTGGCTTTGTGGTCGAGCTGAGCCCAGGAGATGGGATCGTCAAAATAGTAGAGGCCCGGGGCCGCCGGTTTATGGCGGGCAGTGGCTTCGAACAGATCGATCATGCTAGCGGAGGGGAGACCCAAGGAGGCGGGAATGCCCTTGTTGTATTGATCGAGCCAGGGCCGTGGAGTTTTTGGGGTCACTCTGTTTTCGTAACACGCCATTGTACGGCAGTACGCACGCCGCGCAAAGAAGTAAGATCTTGTCTGGGGAATTCTATGCGAACGGCTCTACAGTTCTTGATGACACTTGCGGCAACCGGTACGTTGTTCGGACAGGCGCAAAGCGGAACCATCGTCGGCACGGTAACGGATCAGGCCGGAGCCGTGATACCAGGTGCGCGCGTCACTCTGGTGAACGAAGGAACGCAATTTACCCGCGCAACCCAAGCGAACGCGAATGGTCAATATGTGGCCTACTCGGTTCCGACCGGAGCGTACACGATTACCGCTGAGCAGACGGGGTTTCAGAAGCTGATTCGCTCGGGAGTCCGGTTGACCGCTGCCGACACGCTGACCGTCGATTTGCAGCTCACGGTTGGCAGTGTTCAGGAGACGGTTGAAGTCACCGCCGAGTCGCCACTGCTGCAATCGCAGACGGCAACAGTCTCATCGCTGGTCACGAACCAGCAGATGGTCGAGATGCCGTTGAATGGGCGCACGTTCACAGCCTTGCTGAAACTCAGTCCTGGCGCTTACACCGGATCGAGCGGCAATCTCACGAACTCGCCGTACGCCATGCGCGGCGATGTGAACATCTCCGTGAACGGATCGAGCGCGCAGAACAATTCCTATCTCATCGACGGGATGGTAAACCGCAACCTCTGGCTGAGCACGCTGATCATGGTTCCGACAGTCGACTCGATTCAGGAAGTCCGCATGCTCACGAGCAACTACTCAGCCGAATACGGCGCGGCCGCCGGCGCGGTGACCATTGTGCAATCCAAATCCGGGACGAACCAGTATCACGGCAGTGCCTATGAGTTTCTGCGGAACGACAAGCTCGACGCCAACACTTTCTTCAACAATCGCAGCGGCGTGAGCAAGCCGTCCTTCCGGCGCAATGAGTTCGGCGCCACTTTCGGGGGCCCGATCCGGCGGGACCGTACGTTCTTCTTCGGCGATTATCAAGGTATCCGGCTGCGGCAGCCGCGCAGTATCGTTTCGACCATTCCCACGCTGGCGCAACGAAATTCGGTCACCACGGGAGACTTCTCGAATTTCGGAACCCCCATCTTCGATCCCCTCAATGTCACCGCTAGTCTCCGGGCTCCGTTTGCAGGGAATCTCATCCCGGCTGGCCGGATCGATCCCGCTTCGATTCGCATCTTCGGATTTCTGCCTGCACCCACGACCGCGGCCGCATCGCGCAACTTTATCTTCAACCCAACCATCGAGCAGCGCACCGACCAGTTCGATGTGCGTGTAGATCAGAACCTCGGATCGAGCGACCGGATATTCTTCAAGTACAGCTACGACGACACCAACCTGATCAGTCCCGGTAACCTCCCGTCTCCACCCAATGCGGGTGTTCCCATCGGTCCTTATCTTTCCGCGGATGGAACCAATAGCGCCATCACCGTGCCGCTGAAGAACTGGTCCACGACGCTCAATTACACCAAAGTGTTGAGCGCCACGATGGTGAACGAGCTTCGCATTGGAGCCGTGCGCTGGAATCAGAACATTCTTCCGTTGGGCAATCCGTTCAACACGGCGGATGCGATAGGCATTCGTGGTATCAATATCAATGACAAATCCGGAGGACTGCCGTCGATCAACATCACGGGATTCCAGATCCTTGGGGACAACTCAACCTATCCGGAAAACAGCCAGACGGTTTCGTTCCAATATGAAGACATCCTGACCGTGGTGAGGAACTCGCACACGTTGAAGTTCGGAGGCATGTACGTGCGCCACCGCTTCAACGGCTTCTCTGCGTTTCCGACGCGCGGCGATTTCGCCTTCAACGGCCAATTCACCCGGCAGATTGGTGGCGCTGGCGCAGCCACTGCACTCGCCGATTTTGCGCTGGGGGCAACCAGTGGAATTACGCGAAACGTCCTCGTAGGGACCTTCGGAATGCGAATCTGGAATCTCTCGGCGTTCGTCGACGACACATGGCGCGTCTCAATCCGGTTGACCTGGAACTTCGGCCTGCGATACGAGCTGCTGGCCCCACCGTATGAGGTGTATGACCGGTGGTCCAACTTTAACCTCGATACGGCGCGACTGGAAATCGCTGGAAAGGGCCAGGCGTCGCGCCGGCTGCGCAAGATCGACGGAAACAACTTGGCGCCGCGGACCGGTGTCACATACATGCTCACGTCAGACCGCAAGACCGTACTTCGCGCTGGAGCCGGCTTATCCTATGTCGAGGCGGGACAAGGAGGAGGGCAGCTCTATAAAAACCTGCCGTTCTTCTTCTCGCAGGTGGTGGCTACGGACCAGAATGGACGGCCGCCGAGCCGCCTCTCGGATGGTCTGGCAGCGCCAGTGCCTCCGGACCAAAACGACATCGTCGCCTTGTCGAGTGGCAACCCTATGGCCTGGGATTACGCGCTGAAGTCCACACGTGCTATGCAGTGGTCCGTCGGCGTTCAGCGTGAGATTGCATCGGACCTTCTTGTTGACGTCTCTTATGTCGGCACGCGCACCGTCGGACTGATCGCCAATGTCAACATCAATCAATCCGTTCCCGGCGCGGGCGCACAACCTCCTCGGCGTCCGTTCTTCGCGGTGAATCCGAACGTGACCAATATTACCTATCGAACCAACTACGGAGGCGCGAAGTATCATTCGCTCCAAACTCGTCTCGAGAAACGCGCATCCCATGGGTTGACTCTATCGGTGGCATATACGTGGTCGCATTACCTGGCCAATGCGGCAAATATTAACGGCGGAGGCAACGGCCCGCCACAGGACTCCCGCTGCTACCGGTGCGAGTGGGGTAACACCCCCGACGACCGCCGCCATGTCTTCGTCTTGAACCACGTCTATGAGCTGCCATTCGGCCGCGGGCGCCGCTTGGCCGGTGAGGGAATACTGGGGCACGTCGTCGGCAACTGGAATCTTTCCGGCATCTGGTCGCTTTCAACCGGTGAGCATTTCACTCCCGGCCTTGCGGCTGCTGTGTCGAACTCCGCCGGGGGCGGAGGTGACCGGCCGAACCGCCTTCGCGACGGAAATCTCGCTACTTCCGAGCGCACCATCGACCGCTGGTTCGATCTCGGTGCGTTCGGAGTCCCTGCGCAGTTCAGCTTTGGTAACGCGGGTCGCGGGATTCTCGTTGGTCCCGGGAATTTCAACGTTGATCTTGGCGTGCATCGAAACTTCCGCCTCGGCGAGCGGCGTCAGCTTAGTTTTCGCTGGGAAATGTTCAACGCCTTCAACCGTCCCAATTTCGCGCTGCCCAATGCCGCCATTGGCAACCCTGTTGTCGGACAAATCAGTGCCACGGCGCCGGCTCGCATCATGCAGTTGGCGCTCAAGTTCAATTTCTAGATGATCCGGCGCCGTGAACTTCTCTCCGCGCCGTTTCTCCTCTCGGCCTGCGCAACTCGGGAGCGGCGGCCCAACGTGTTGTTTGTCATCGCCGATGACATGTCCTATCCACACGCGTCCGTCTATGGCGACCCATTAGCCCGGACGCCAGCCTTTGACCGCGTCGCGAAGGAAGGCGTGCTGTTCACGCACTCGTTTTCATGTTGTCCTTCGTGTACGCCTTCCCGCAGCAGCGTTCTGACAGGCCGTCCCATCTGGCAGCTCGAAGAAGCGGGCGTTCTCTATGGGACGATTCCGCCGCACCTCAAGCTGTTCCCTCACTTGTTCGAAGACGCCGGCTACTGTACGGGTTTCACAGGCAAGGGTTGGGCTCCGGGCGATTGGCGGGCAGCGGGGTTGGCGCGTCATCCCATCGGTGCGGAGTACAACCGCCAAACACATTCGACGCCTGTACGCCCCGGGCTGGATCAGCGCGACTACGCAGCCAACTTCGCTGAGTTCCTGAAACGCCGGCCCAAAGATCAGCCATTCTTTTTTTGGCTCGGAGCGACGGAACCGCATCGCGTATACGATCGCGGAGCCGGTCTCAGGCAAGGGAAGAAGCTGGATCAGGTTCGCGTGCCCGCCTTTCTACCGGACCACGAAGAGATCCGAAGCGACTTGCTCGACTATTACACCGAGATCGAATGGTTCGACGCGCAACTGGCGAGAGCTTTGGGCGTGCTCGAACAGACGGGCGAACTCGACAACACCCTGCTTCTAGTGACCTCCGACAACGGCATGCCATTTCCACGGGCGAAGGTGAATCTGTATGACGCCGGGGTGCGAATGCCGCTGGCAATCCGCTGGGGAAACCGTTTTCGCGGCGGACGCAGGATTGAGCACCTGATCAGCCACCTGGATCTCGCTCCGACAATTCTCGAAGCGGCGCGCGTCGCGGCGCCCTCGGAAATGACGGGGCGTAGTCTCCTCCCGCTGCTGGATGGAGCTGTCGATGCGAGGCGCGATCGTGTGTACACCGCGCTGGAGCGCCACACGATGTGCCGTCCGGACGGCGCGACTTATCCGATGCGCGCCATTCGCACTCGCCAGTTTCTCTACATCCGCAACTTCGCACCGGACCGCTGGCCGACCGGAGGACCGGAGTTCGTTTCTTCGAACAAGACGTTTCACGGTGACGTCGATGGTTGCCCAACAAAGGACTTCCTACTCGATCCCGCGAGTCAGAAGAGATTTCCACGGGAATTTGAGTTGTGTTTCGGCAGGCGTCCAGAGGAGGAACTCTACGACGTGGCGGCAGATCCCGGCCAAATTCAGAATCTGGCTAGCGATGCTACTCATCGGTCTCGATTGACGTCGATGCGGGCAGATCTGGAGCAGTTTCTACGAGCCACGAAGGATCCTCGGATCGGAGGTCGTGACCCGTGGCAGGAATATGCCTACCGTCAGACGACAGGTTTTGGTGCTTCGTTCAATCGGTCACTTTCGCAAGCGGTGCGCCGGCTGGCAGCCGAAGGATCGGCGCATAGACCTGAGTGAGTAGTGCTGGCCCCAACCCTTATTCCTGTTTGTAGCGTTTCAAAGGCTCGGTGGAAGCTGATATGGGCGATCTCAGTGGTCAGCCGAGTTTGTCCCAATCGTCGAGGAGAATGTGAGCCTGGCTGAGAATGCTCCGTAACGTTCCAACAGGAACTTCCTGCTTCTTTGGCACGATAGCGGTGTCGACGACCTCGCCCGAGCGTCGGACAAACTTGACGTGACTGCCCCTCTGGCTGGCCTCGACGAAGCCTGCTGCCTCAAGCGGCGCTTGATCTCGTGAAACGACTGCGGCTTAAGCCGCACCAACCTCAACCTCGATCATGCGCAACTTTGGCGGACGCGAGGCTTGCGGCGGCTCGAAGTGAAGCTCTAGTGCTTCCTTCAAGTTGGCAAGAGCCTCTTCTTCGGTTGCACCTTGGCTGGCGACATCGACATCGAGGCATTGAGAAACGTACCAATTTCCCTCCCGCCAGATAGTCGCAGCAAACGGGCGCTTCATTTATCTATTCTTTCACACCATGGCCGCTCGCGCGCCTCATCGGATCGGCTGGACGTTACGCCTGGCGTCAAACTTCTGCATGCGACATAATGCTTCCAATGAAACCCAAGGCTCTTTCCGCCGTTGTTCTCGCCGCCCTGTTCGGATTCGTGGTCTGGCGCGATAAGACTACCTCGGCCGCCGAAGGCGATCACACGCCCTGGGGCGCTACCGATCCAACCTGGTCACCCGACGGCGCCAAGCTCGCCTTTTCCCTTTTCGGGTCCATCTGGACCGTAAGCGCACAGGGTGGCCCTGCCGAGCAGCTCACCACGGACTCGGGCTATCATGCCCATCCGGCATGGTCCCCGACCGGTAGCCATATTGCCTTCGTCAACGGACCGCTCCCCGCCGGCCCTCTCCCCAACATCAGCGGGCGTCTGACTCTGGTCGACGTCTCCACCAGGCAGGAGCGCGCGATCGAAACGCCTTATCCCACGGCGGGAACGCCCACCTGGTCCGCCGACGCGACCCGCGTTGTCTGCGCGCTGCAAGTTCCGCAAACCGGGGCGCTTCTCCATGAGATTCCTGTCAAAGGGGGACATCCGCGTGCCCTCCAGCAGCGGCCGCAGCGAGGCCTCGTCAGTGGCTGGTCAGACGCGTCGTGGAACGCGAAGAACGATGAGATCTTCTTCACAGGTATACGGTCGAATGCCGTACAGAATGGATCGCAACAGCTGGGCGCGCCCCAGGTTTGGTCCATCCCGGCCAAGTCCTCCGGCATCCTGGTACAGTTGCCGCTCACGCGATATCGGCTCACCGATATCGCACAACTGCATTCGCTTTCGGCGATCCCGGACGGGTCCGGCGTGATTTATGCCGCTGTCATGGTCAACGGAAAAGGAGACCGCGAATTGTACCGGGTTCCCCGCGAAGGTGGCGCGCCAGTCGCGCTTACCAAGACGTCTCGCGATGAATTCGCTCCCGCGGTTTCTCCCGACGGCAAGTCGATCGCGCATGTTTCGAACCATCTTGGGAATCTCGATCTGTTCGTGATGCCCATCGCTGGCGGTGACAAGCGCCACATCCGCATGACAGAGCTCCAGTTCCGGAAATCGGCCGGCCGCGTCCGCGTGAAAGTCCTCGATGAAAAGGGCGCTTCCACTCCAGCGCGCCTCTATGTCCGTGCTTCCGATGGTAAATCCTACGGGCCGCAGGGCGTACAGATGTTTTACTTCGGGCTCGACCCCCAGCAACCGCGCGAAGGGTTCTTCGTCGCCGATGGCGATGACGAGTTTGCGCTGCCGTCCGGACGCTTGCGGCTGGTGGCGCTCAAGGGAGTCGAATACCGCGGCGAAGAGCGCACGCTCGATATCCCTTCGGGCCAGACTGCCGAAATCACCATCTCGATGCAGCGCTGGACCAATTGGGAGCAAAAGGGCTGGTACACCGGCGAAAATCATTTCCACGCGAATTACAACGGCAGCTATTATCAGAGACCGCCGGATTCGTTACGCTGGCTCGAGGCCGAAGACCTCAACACCGCTAACATGATCGTCGCCAATAGCGAAGGCGGCTTTGTCCATGACAAAGAGTTCTTCAAAGGGATGGCGGACCCGATCTCGAAACCCCGCTACATCCTCTATTGGGGGCAGGAATACCGCAATTCGGATCCGCTCGGCCACCAGGCGTTTCTGAACATCAAAAAGCAGGTGCCGCCATCATTCACCAGCGTCGTCGGCAGCAACTCGCCTTACGATTTTCCGCTCAATACCATGGCCGCGATCGAAGCTAAGAAACAAGGCGGACTCGTCGTCTATGTTCACCCGATTTCGGGAGCCACGATCGACGTGTTCGACACCAATCTGGGCGCCAAGGAAGCTCCCCTGGGGGCGGCTCTGAACGCCGTCGATGCCATCGATCTGCTGCCCTTTGCGCCGGCGGCCTACGATCTCTGGTATCGTCTTCTCAATTGCGGATTCCGCATCTCGCCGGGGGCGGGCACGGATGTGTTCACCAACTGGCGGGGAATCAACCGCATCCCTGGTCTTTCGCGCCAGTATGTACATGTGGGCGGCGAATTTCGATGGGACCGATGGGTGGAGCGGTACCGCGAGGGCCGCGCCTTTGTGACCAATGGCCCCTTGCTCACGTTCGATGTCAATGGTCAGCCGATGGGCTCGGTGATCCCGGCTACGCCGGGTCAGCCGTATCGAGCCCGGATTTCAGCCGAAGTCCAGTCGCGTGTTCCGGTGGAGGAGATTGAGATTGTCCAGAACGGGCAGGTAATCGAAACTCGCAAGATCCCTCCGGGAAGCAACAGTCATCGGATCGAGAAGGAAGTGATGGTCGAGCGAAGCAGTTGGTTTACGGTACGGGTGGCCGGCCCCCCGGCGCGAGGGCTCCCGTTTGAGCCCGCCCGCGCCCATTCTGCTCCCGTTTTCGTTCACGTTGGCGGGAAGCCCGTGATCGTGCGCGAGGATGTCGAGCTGATGATCCGTTGGCTCAATCGGTTGTGGGCATCGCTCGAGGAGCGTAACAACTTCGGCCCGGGGAATAACCGCGCGCAAGCGCGCGCTATGTTCGATCAGGGACTGGCTCATTACCGTGCGAAGTTGAACTAACGCGGCGCAGACACTCCGTCGACGGCCGGACTTTCATCTATGCCGCCTCCGCCGAACCCCAACGGATCGCGCACGCGCCGGCGCAAAGACAGGTCATGATTGTCCGTCGAGAGCTGAAGACGCAAGGGCACTGACTCCGAGTATAAATTTCTTGACGCCAACCGTCCTCAATTTTATGTGCCTTGTATTCTCCACGATCCCCCTCATGTCCCGGAGGTACAATACGGCCTCAGGTGGACGGAGTCTCCGATGGCATCCGTGGACTGGGCACTGCCAGCGATATGCGCAGCGAGAGGCTCAGCGCCAGGCGATGCGCAACCAGAGGACCGAACCGCGGCAAGGTCTGGTTCGGGACGAGTTGCTGGCGAAGATCCGGGAGCTGCGTGAGAGGGTCGGCCACAGCCTGTCGCTGTTCATCCTGGACAAAGTACGCCGGTGGCGCCGAGCCGGAGAAGGTCGGCCACGCGAAACTGACGCTCCTGTTTGAGAAAACCGACATCGCCAGTTGCATTGACCGAGTGCAGCGAGCCGCAGCAGTTGTCGGTGAGGCGCGCTACTCGGTGATCTGTCGTGAACTGAACGGTAAACACATGGCGACTTGCGCGGGTAATTCTTCAATCTATAATGAGCAGCAAGGGAGGAAGAGCGAATGGCAAAGCCGGTGTGGAAGGTGAGCGGGCAGTACTACGAAACTTGCAGTTGCGCCTTCGTATGTCCTTGCGTGCCCGGGCAAATGGCGGTCAGCCCGAGCAAAGGATCATGCACGTTTGCTATGGCATTTCAGGTCGATCGCGGGAGCTACGGTAACATCTCGCTCGATGGCCTGGGCTTCATCGTCCTCGGTTTCACACCCCAGGCGATGGGGAAAGGGAACTGGTCCGTGGGCCTGATCGCCGATGAGCGGGCAAGCCTCGAGCAGCGTGATGCCATTACGGCTATTGCGAGCGGCACCGCGGGGGGTCCGATGTCCGCTCTTTCGGGTCTCATCGGCAAATTTCTGGGTGTGGAATCCGCGCCGATTCACTTCGATCGCCGCGGAGCCAATTGGTCCGTTAAGGCGTCGAGCCTGGTCGATATGGCGGCCGAAGGCGCTATGGGCATCAATCCTGAGGCCACCGAGCCGCTGCACCTCGACAACACGGGACATCCGGCCGCGGATCGCTTCGCGCTCGCTCATGCCTCAAAGAGCCACGTGCATGCGCTGGGCCTGGCGTGGGACGATGCCACCGGTAAGAATAACGGACAGTACGCGCCGTTCTCCTGGCAGGGTGCTTAGTTTACCATCGCCGGCCGCGGCTCTCTCCCGTCGCGACCGACTCCTCATCCCGGTGTGCATTGTTCTCATCACGCTACTCGCCTGGGCATATCTCCTTTATCTCGACCGTCAAATGTCGGCCGAAATGGAGCACCACAGGATGATGGAGGCGATGGGCATGACGATGGATATGCCGTGGAGCGCGGCCGACTTTTTCTTCACATTCGCTATGTGGGCCGTAATGATGGTCGGCATGATGGTTCCATCCGCGTCACCCATGCTGCTGTTATTTGCGGCGGCGCGGGCGGGACGCGGCAAGCGCTGCGTGTCGCTGGCAACCCTGACATTCGGGCTCGGATACATCGTGGTATGGACCGGCTTCAGTCTGGGCGCCGCCGTTGCTCAGTGGGGATTGCACCAGGCGGCGATGCTATCAGCTGCGATGTCGTCCTCGAACGATCGCCTGACCGGCGCGATCCTGATAGCCGCCGGCGCCTATCAACTGACGCCTTGGAAAAACAGATGCCTGACGCACTGCCGAAGCCCGCTCGGATTCCTAATGACGAACTGGCGCGATGGAATAACCGGCGCCTTCTGGATGGGCTTCCGCCACGGGGCCTATTGCCTCGGCTGTTGCTGGGCGTTGATGTGCGTGCTCTTCGCGGTGGGAGTCATGAACCTTATTTGGGTCGCAGCGCTGACCGGCTTCGTTCTAATCGAGAAAATTGGACCGGCAGGAGCCATGGTCGCACGGGTCGCGGGAGCAGCAATGGTTGTCCTCGGAATGGTGGCGATTACTTGAGAACCCGAAGCCGCTCGCGCGCCGGACGCTACGCGTCGGCGTCGGTCAGTCGCACGTTGGCACCGAGCGTCTTGCTGACAGGACGTGCTTCCGGTTGGGATTGAAGCGATGGAGATTGTACTGGGCACGTGGCCGCCCTTCCAGCGGAAATACACGCAACTCCTTTCTGAGTAATCGGTTACAATTCAAATTCCATAGCCTGCCGCGTCCTCCGCAAACGCGAGCGGCTTCCTTCAAACGTCCCTATCCAAAGTGACCGGCGGTCGGAATCTCGTTGTGCCCGCCGCAATACGGCTCCGGGTCACTCCAGATAGGGCTCTAGCGTTTTCGGCGAGCTATCTCCCAAGGTGGGCATTTGCAATCTTCCACGGCGTCATCTCGCCGCAGACAGCGGAGCGAGTGTCCCGGGGGCGCACCGCGAGGCATTGGCCTTGTATTGCGGAGCCACCACCACGTCCGCCGAGGCTG
>Ga0187893_10001568_pt1 | contig 54394 bp, 53 predicted proteins | sample MA1701074metaG_FD_139574 | JGI IMG/M metagenome (GOLD analysis project Ga0187893, IMG submission 139574) | White microbial mat communities from a basaltic lava cave in the Kipuka Kanohina Cave System on the Island of Hawaii, USA - MA170107-4 metaG ... | reverse complement strand
GCTCGGGCTTCGCGCTTGGGGCGGCCCGGCGCGCTCGACTGGACGGCCCTCGCGAAAGCCGCTCGGGCTTCGCGCTTGGGGCGGCCCGGCGCGCTCGACTGGACGGCCCTCGCGAAAGCCGCTTGGGCTGCGCGCTTGGGGCGGCCCGGCGCGCTCGACTGGACGGCCCTCGCGAAAGCCGCTCGGGCTTCGCGCTTGGGGCGGCCCGGCGCGCTCATCGCTCGCTCGTCTTGCGCGCGACGCGGTCGCGCAGATAGACGGGCAGCGCCGCGGCCGCCTGCACGCCTTCGCCGGCGGCGAACCGCGGCGCCGCGAGACGCGCGATCGCCGCGGCGGACGGGAAGATGGCGGGATCGACGGCGGCGAGGCGCGCGCCGTGGCGGCGAACGAGCGCATCGCGGCAGGCGGCGAACCCGGGCCCGCAGCCCAACCAATGCTCGCCCGGGGGAAGCGGCACCGCTTCGGGGCGGTGCAAGCCTGGGGAAATCACTTCGTGCAACGAGCCCTGCTGTTTTTCGTACGCGGCATGATACACCTCGCCCATCCGCGCATCGAGGCAAGCGACGACGCGCACCGCCGGCGCTGCCTCCGCGATCGCGGCGAGCGTGCCGACGCCGACCACCGGCAGCGCCCGCGCCGCTGCGAGCCCCTGCGCGACACCGCAGGCGATCCTCAGCCCGGTGAACGACCCGGGTCCGGCGCCGTACGCGATGCCGTCGAGATCGGCGAGGCGCAGGCCGGCGCGCGCGAGCAGCGCATCGATCTCGCCGAGCACGAGCTCGGCGTGGCGCTGGCCGGCCTCGAGCGTGCGCTCGACGATCTCGCCGCGGACGCTCACCGCGAGCGAGAGCCGCTCGGTCGCCGTTTCGATCGCAAGGATCCTCACCCGGGCGATTCTAACGGTCGGACGCGCTACACTTCCCGGCCGGCGAGCGGGAGACGGCGCAAAATGAACACATCGGCGCAGGGCCTCCGCGTACTCGTGACGGCGGGAGCGGCCGGCATCGGGCGGGCAATCGCACAGACCTTCCTCGAGCACGGCGCGCGCGTGCACCTCTGCGACGTCGACGCGGCGGCGCTCGCCGCGGTCCGCGAGGCGCTGCCGGGCGCGACGCAGACGCGCGCCGACGTCGCGAGCCTCGCCGACGTCGACCGGCTCTTCGCCGATGCCGAGCGCGCACTCGGCGGGCTCGACGTGCTCGTCAACAACGCCGGCATCGCCGGGCCGACCGGCAGGGTCGAGGACCTGCGACCGGAGGACTGGGACCGCTGCATCGCGGTCGACCTGAACGGGATGTTCTACTGCACCCGGCGCGCGATGCCGCTGATCAAGCGTGCGGGCGGCGGCAGCATCATCAACCTGTCGTCGGTCGCGGGCCGGCTCGGCTTCCCGCTCCGGACGCCTTACGCGGCGGCGAAGTGGGCGGTGGTCGGCTTCACCAAGAGCCTCGCGATCGAGGCCGGCCCGGACAAGGTGCGGGTGAACTGCATCCAGCCCGGCAACGTCGAGGGCGAACGCATCGACCGCGTGATCGACGCCAAAGCAGGCGCGCTCGGGATCGGCGCCGGGGAAATGCGCAACCGCCTGCTCGACGCGGTCAGCCTGCGCACGTTCGTGAGCGCACAGGACATCGCCAACATGGCGCTCTTCCTCGCCTCCGCGGCGGGGCGGCACATCACCGGCCAGGCGCTTTCGGTCTGCGGTGACGTCCAGCGGACCGCCTGAACACTCGAACGCTCGAACACTTAAACACTCGAACGCTCGAACGCTCGAACGCTCGAACACGCGAACGCTCGAACACGCGAACGCTCGAACACTCGAACACTCGACCGACGGAGGCGAACCATGGCGGCCGCACAGAAGAAGGTCATCATCACCTGCGCAGTGACCGGGTCGATCCACACGCCCACGATGTCGGCGCACCTGCCGATCACCCCGCGCGAGATCGCCGACGAGTCGATCGCGGCGGCGCAGGCCGGCGCGGCGATCATCCACCTGCACGCGCGCGACCCGAAGGACGGGCGGCCGACGCCCGACCCGAAGGTGTTCCTCGAGTTCCTGCCCGCGATCAAGGCGGCGACCGACGCGGTGATCAACGTCACCACCGGCGGCGGGCACAACATGACGGTGCAGGAGCGGCTCGCCGCGCCGCTCGCGACGAAGCCCGAGATGTGCTCGTGCAACATGGGCTCGATGAACTTCGGCCTCTACCCGATGCTCGGGCGTTACCAGGAGTTCAAGTACGAGTGGGAGCCGCAGTACCTCGAGGCGAGCCGCGACTTCATCTTCCGCAACACCTTCAAGGACATCGAGTACATCTTCCGGCACCTCGGCGAGGGCTGCGGTACGCGCTTCGAGTTCGAGTGCTACGACGTGGGGCACCTCTACAACCTCGCCCACTTCCTCGAACGCGGGCTCGTGCAGCCGCCGCTCTTCGTGCAGACGATCTTCGGCATCCTCGGCGGGATCGGCGCCGACACCGAGAACCTCCTGCACATGAAGCGGATTGCCGACCGGTTGTTCGGCGACCAGTACTGCTGGTCCATCCTCGGCGCCGGGCGGCACCAGATGGGGCTCCTCACGATCGGCGCGCAGATGGGCGGCAACGTCCGCGTGGGACTCGAGGACAGCCTCTACCTCGGCAAGGGGCAGCTCGCCGAGTCGAACGCCGACCAGGTGCGCAAGATCCGCCGCATCCTGGAGGAGCTGTCGCTCGAGGTCGCGAGCGCGGCGGAAGCGCGGGCGATGCTCGCGCTCAAGGGCCGGAACAACGTCGGCTTCTGACGGCGGCGCGCGCCGCCGGCGGGCGGGTTCGCGTCAGACCTTGACCAGATCGAGGGCCGCGAACCGCCCGCCGAGCGGACCGGTCGCGGGGACGCCCCACCAGCGCTCGAGCACGGTCGCGTACACGCTGCGGAAGTCCACCGCGTGCACGAGGTTGCCGTGCTCGAGCCGGTCGAGTCGCGGCGCCTCGCCGTAGAGACCGCCCTTCACCCGGCCGCCGAGCGCGAAGTGCGCGTTCGCGGTGCCGTGGTCGGTTCCGTTCGAGCCGTTCTCCTGCGCCCTGCGCCCGAACTCGGCGTAGGTGACGACGAGCGTGGAATCCCACCGGCCGAGCTCCTGCAGCGCGGCGCGCAGCGCGACGAGCCCCTCGGCGAGCTGTCGCAGCAGGTTCGCGTGCGTCCCGGGCTGGTTCTGGTGCGTGTCGAAGCCGTTCAGCGTGATCCGCACCGCGGCCACGCCGGCGTCGGAGGCGACGACCTGGGCCGCCGTCCTGACCGCGTTGCCGAACGGCCCTTGCGGGAACTGCGTGCGGAAGTCGCGGTTGCCGTTCAGGCCGGCGGCCGCCTGCACCACGTCCGCCTCGACCTTCAGGAGGTGGACGAGCGCGCGGTTGCCCTGCGCCTGCACCGGCTGCGCGAGCTTCGCCTGGCGCAGGAACTGCTCGGTGTTGGCGAGCGCGACCGCGCGCGCACCGCCGCCGGCGAGCGGCCCGAGCTCGCTCGCTCCGACCACGACGCCGTCGGCGGCGAATTTCTTCGGCACCGGCGCGGCGGCGAACGCCCGAGCAAGCCAGCCGTCGCTCAGGTACTCCTCGGCGCGCGAGGCGGTGTCCCAGATCTCGATCGAGCGGAAGTGCGACAGGTTCGGGCTCGGGTAGCCAACGCCCTGCACCACCGCGAGCTCGCGCGCCTGCCATAGCGGCATGAGCGGGGCGAGTGACGGATGCAGCCCGGTGCGCCCGTCGAGCTGGAGCACGTCGTCGCGCCGGATGCCGATCCGCGGCCGCAGCCCGTAGTACGCCTGGTCGGCGTAGGGGACGACCGTGTTGAGGCCGTCGTTGCCGCCCTTCAGCTCGACCAGCACGAGGAGCCGCGAGTAGCCCTCGGGCAGTGCGCTCTGCGCCGCGGCGAACCGCGGGGCGAGGATCGCGACCCCGGCGGCGGCCGAGGCTTGCAGGAACTCGCGACGCTTCATGACGGCACCTATTTCAGCTGATACGCCGGGTCGAGCGCGATGCGCCGGATCACTTCGCGCGCCGGCAGATCGGTCGGGATTGCGTTGACCGGCTCGCGCGCGAGGAGCGCGCGCTCCATGTCGCCGTGCGAGACCGCGCCGGGAAACTGCCCGAGCCACCGCTGCGGGTCGAACTGGATCTCGTAGAGCGCGCGCACGAAGCGGCTGCGCCCCTCCTCGCCCATACGGCCGAAGCCCTTCATCCGCGCGAGGTCGCCGTCGGTGCCGCGCCGCCGGAGCTCGCCCATCGCCACCGTGGGCATCTCGTCCGCGCGGAAGATCCGCTCGGCGAAGCCCTTGCGCGCGAGCAGGGTCGAGGAGTTGATCCAGGCCTCTCCGCCGGGCCAGCCTTTGACGTTCGGCGGGGCGAAGAGGTTCTGCCCGAGCTGCGCCACGACGAGCGCGAGCGGCAGCGGGTCGCCGACCTGGAAATCGAGCGCGTGCAGGGTGCCGACGACGAGGTCGACCGGCGACTTGATCAGCGCGCCGCGGTTCTCCGGCGCCCAGAACGCCGGGGCCAGGAAGAGCTCGCGCAAGGCCACCTTGCTCGCGTAGTGGGAGAGCTGGAACTTCCGCGCGATCCGCTGCACCTCGGCCGGGTCCGGCTCGGGCGACACGAACTCGCGCCACAGCTTCGCGACGACGAACTCCGCCGTGCGCGGCCGGGCGAGCAGGATGTCGAGCACCGCGTCGCCGTCGAAGTTGCCGCTGCGGCCGAGCACGGTCTTGGTGCCCTCGTCGTGCAGCGCCGGACGCCACCGGAAGCCGCCCGAATCCGGATCGATCGACCAGCCGGTGAAGGCGCGCGCCGCCTCGCGGACGTCGGCCTCGGTATACTGACCTTCGCCGAGCGTGAAGAGCTCCATCACCTCGCGCGCGAAGTTCTCGTTCGGCTTGCCCTTGCGGTTCGACGCCGAGTCGAGGTAGATCACCATCGCCGGGTCCTTCGCCACCGCGTGCAGGAGCTCGCCGAAGCTGCCGAGGGCATGGCGGCGGAGCAGGACGTTCTGCTCGTACATGAGCTTCGTGTAGCGCACCTTCTGCTGGCTCGACACGAAGTGGTTGTGCCAGAAGAGCGTCATGCGCTCGGTGAGCGGGGACGGCGTGGCGAGCATCTCCTCCAGCCACCACGTCCGCAGGTCGAACCCGCGGCGGATCTCCTGCGCCTGGAAGGCCTTGCGCTCCTCCGGCGTCGACTGGCGGAGCTCGCGCGGCGGCACGATCGCCTCGCGCACCCACTCGGGCGGCGGGGTCCGGGCGGTGCGTCCGGTGCCGGCGAGGAGCCGCTCGACCGCCTCGCTCCGCGGGAGCGCGGCATAGGCGGCGATCTCGCGCGGCTGCGCGCCGAAACCCGCACGGTTGAGGAGGTGCCGCGCGTCGTCGGCGCCCATCTGCGCGTGCGCCGCGAGAGGCAATGCGAGCGCAAGCGCGGCGAACCGTTTCATCGTTTCCTCAGCGCTGCGGCCGGCGGTCGCGGTAGACGTCGCGGCCGTGGTCGCCGATGTCGCGGCGGAGCTGGCGGCGCTCCTCGGGCGAGAGCTGGCCGCTGCGGCGCGGATCCTGCGCGTCGCGGTCGCCGCGGAAGTCGCGCGCCGGCAGCTGGTCGCGCTGCGGCGGCGGCATCGGCCGCGCGGGCCCGTCCATCCCGCGGCGGCCGCCGCCGGGGCCGGGCTGGGCGTGGCCCGACCCGGCCGCAGCGAGCAGCACCGCGATCCCCGCCATGATGATCAGCCGCCTCATCGAATGCCTTCGCCCTACCTCAGTTGCGTGCCTGCGCGTCGTGCTTCTCGTTGTAGATGTTCCGGCTCGCCGCGTTCAGATCCTGGTGCAGATCCTTGCGCTCGTCCTTCGTAAGGATACCGTCGGACTTGTACTGCCGCTCCTCCTGCCGGATCGACCGCTGCTCCGCACGGAGGCCTTTTGCCTCATCCCGCGTCAACTCGCCCGAGCGCACGCCCTGCGCGATTCGGTCGTGCTGGTTGTGCTGGCGCGCGTTGACGCCGGGGTCGCGGACCGCGGCGGGCGGACGGCTCTGCTCGTCGTGCTTCTGGTTGTAGAGGTGGCGGCTCGAGCGGTTCAAGTCGTGCTGCAGGTCCGCACGCTCGGCGCGGGTGAGCGTGCCATCGGACTTGTAGCGCGCCTCCTCGCGGCGGATGTGGCGCTGCTCGGCCTGGAGCCCGCGCGCCTCGCCGCGGGTCAGCTCGCCCGATTTCACGCCCTGCTGAATCCGCTGCTGCTGGTTGTGCTGCCGCTGGTTCACGCCCGGGTCGCGGGTGCCGGCCGCCGCGGCGAGCGGCAGCGCGATCAGGACCGCCGCGACCGCCGTTGCCGCCGTTGCCGCCGTTGCCGTGGTCTTCGTCGAGAACATGTTCGCTTCTCCCGTCAAGGTTGGTGCCGCCTTTGACCGGCCCGCCCCCGCCGTCTTCGAGTGCGGGTCGCGATGCCGTGAGCGGAATATGGAAGAAGCGTGTAAGCAGACTGTGTGGCCGGCGGCGGAGTTTGTAACAGCTCGTTTCGGCGCCCGCCCCGGCGCAATCCCGCGTTACCAATTCCTCACCCGGCCGCCCCGCCGCCGCTACCATACCGGCCATGGCTGAAGCGAAGACCAAGATCCTCGTCGTCGACGACGACCTGCGACTGCGCGATCTCCTGAACCGGTACCTCACCGAGCAGGGGTTCGTGGTGCGGACGGTGACCGATGCGCACGCGATGGACAGGCTCCTCGCGCACGAGCGCTTCGACCTCGTGGTGCTCGACCTGATGCTGCCGGGCGAGGACGGGCTCTCGGTCTGCCGGCGGCTGCGCGGCACCCGCAACGAGATCCCGATCGTCATGCTTACGGCGAAGGGCGAGGACGTGGACCGGATCGTCGGCCTCGAGATGGGCGCCGACGACTACCTCGCCAAGCCGTTCAACCCGCGCGAGCTGGTTGCGCGGATCAACGCGGTGCTGCGCCGGCGCGCGGCGCCGCTGCCGCCGGGAGCGCCCTCGCCCGATGCCGAGTCGGTGAGCTTCGGCGGCATGACGGTGAACCTCGCCACCCGGACGCTCGCGAAGAGCGGCGAGACGGTGACCCTGACGACCGGCGAGTTCGCGCTGCTCAAGGTGCTCGTCACCCATCCGCGCGTGCCGCTCTCGCGCGACAAGCTGATGGAGCTCGCGCGCGGCCGCGAGTACGAGGTGTTCGACCGGGCGATCGACGTGCAGGTCTCGCGGCTGCGCAAGCTGGTCGAGGCCGATCCCTCGAGCCCGACCTTCATCCAGACCGTCTGGGGCTTCGGCTACGTCTTCGTGCCCGACGGCACGAAGACATGACGCATCGCTGACCTGGGGGATCGGCAAGGGGTGTGCCCCCCTGCTCCCGGACGGTCGTGACCCTGCTTCCCCGCACCCTCCTCTGGCGGACGTTCCTGCTCATCGCGGCGCTGATCCTCGCCTCGGTCGCCGCGTACTTCGAGATCTTCCGCACGTACGAGCGCGAGCCGCGCGCCCAGCAGGTCGCGCAGATGGTCGTCAGTGTCGTGAACCTCACGCGCGCGGCGCTCGTGACCGCCCGCCCCGACCTGCGCCGCGAGCTCCTGATCGACCTGTGGGAGCGCGAGGGCGTGCGCATCTACCCGGCGGAGGCCGACGAGCTCCTCACCGGGCCGCCGGAGGACCGCCCGGTGCTCCAGCTCGCGATCACCGAGATCCGCCGCCAGCTCGGCCGCGAGACCCGGGTCGCGTTCGCGCGCGACGGGGTCGAGGCGTTCTGGGTCAGCTTCCGCATCCAGGAGGACGAGTACTGGGTGATGCTGCCGCGCGAGCGCGTCGAGCGGCGGCTCGCGCTGCAGTGGCTCGGCTGGGGCGCGCTCGCCGCCGCCCTCGCCCTCCTCGGCGCATTCCTCGTGGTGTTCCGCGTGCGCCGGCCGCTCGCCGCGCTCACCCGCGCCGCGGCCGACATCGGGCGCGGCCGGATTCCGGCGCCGCTCGAGGAATCGGGCCCGACCGAGATCCAGACGGTCTCGCGCGCGTTCAACCAGATGGCGCGCGATCTCGCGCGCCTCGAGGACGACCGCGCGCTCGTCCTCGCCGGGGTGTCGCACGATCTGCGCACCCCGCTCGCGCGCCTGCGGCTCGGGCTCGAGATGGCGGCGGCCGATCCGCAGCTGAAGACCGGCATGACCGCCGACATCGACGACATCGACCGGATCATCGGCCAGTTCCTCGACTTCGCGCGCGCCGCGCGGGGCGAGCCGCTCGCGCCGGTCGATCTCGCCGCGCTGGGACGTGAGCTCGCCGGGCGCTACCGCGAGAGCGGTCACGCGCTCGCCGAGGAGATCGCGGCGGTGCCGGAGCTCGCGCTGCGGCCACTCGCGGTGCGGCGCCTCGTCTCCAACCTGCTCGACAACGCCTTCCGCTACGGCGAGAAGGACGTCGCGCTCCGGATCCGCCCGGACGGCGGCGGGGCGGTGATCGAGGTGCTCGACCGCGGCCCGGGCATTCCGGCGGATGAAGTCGAGCGGCTCAAGCAGCCGTTCACCCGGATCGAGACCGAGACCGCGCGCAGCGGCAAGGGCGGGTCGGGCCTCGGGCTCGCGATCGTCGACCGCATTGCCCGGATGCACGGCGGGAGCTTCGATCTCGCGCCGCGGGAAGGCGGCGGGCTGGTTGCCCGCGTGGGCTTCCCGTCTTCGAAACCTCCGAGCGGGAAGATCCTCATCTGAAGCGATTCTCGGGCAAGTGACTTCACGCTATAGCGGAACGCCGCTATAGCGCTCAGCCCTTTGCCACCATAGAACTGGCTCGTCTGGCGAGCCACTCGTCCGCGCACAATTGGCATCGGAATGGAAACTCACGGACTTATACTTGCCGGGGCCCCCGCCGTTCCTCGATCGAGACCGCCATGCACGCCGAGCCGCTCGCTCAAGTCGAAACCGCCGTCCCCGCCGACCTCGCACTCCGCCACGAGGATCTCGTCGACCGATGGGCGGCGCTCGCCCTGGCCGCCGACGAAACCGACCGGCACGAGCTCAGCGAGCTCGGGGAATGGATCTTGAGTCCGAAGCCGACCCCGGGCCACCAGAGCGTGGCGTTCGAGGTGGGTTTCCGGATCTCCACCCAGCTCGGGCGTGGCGCGGCGATGGAAGTCCCCGTGCTCACCGATCGCGGTGTCCGGATCCCCGACGTGATCTGGATGACGCCCGAGCGCTGGGCGGAATGCAAGGGCTACAGTCCGCTCCGCATCGTCCCGGACGTGTGCGTCGAGGTCCTCTCTCCCGGCAACACCCGGGAGGAAATCATGATGAAGGTCAACGCCTATCTGCGCGGCGGCGCGCGCGAAGCGATCGTCGTCGGACTCAGGGGCGAGATCGAACTCTTCGGCCCGGAAGGCCGCCGCGAGGCAAGCGCGCTCGGGTTGCAGCTCGTTCTCCCGCCGGAGCTGTTCTAACGCCAGCGAGCCTCGACGAGGTAGTTGCTTCCCTCCGGGCCGATCACCGAGCGCACGAGCACGAAGTCGCTCACGCGCCAGCGCACCGGCACGACGGCGGGCATCGCGGAACCGCCTCGCGCCTTGCGCACCAGCGTGAGATGCGGAACGAACGGTTTCGGATCGAACGCGAACTGCCCGCCGGCGAGCGCGGCGCGAAGCCCGGCGACGAGCCGATCGAGCGCCGCCGGCACTTGCGTCGCCCCGGCCCAGGCAATCCGGTTGTGTTTCCAGTACCCGGCGTCGTCGAGCACCAGGTCGAACGGCTGCAGGCTCACCTCCGCCGCTGCCGACTTCAGAGCGTCGAGCCGCCCGGGATCGACATCACCGAGGAACGCGAGCGTCAGGTGGATCGATTCCGCGCGAGTCGCCCGGCCGCCGGCGACGCGCTGGATCGCAACCGCCCGGCCGGTGAGCGCGGCACGCACGGCGTCGTCCGGCCACAGCGCGAAGAAGAGCCGCAGCGGCTTCGCCGCCGCCGTCACGCGGTCTCGAGAGCCGCGACCGCCTCCGCGGCGATGCCTTCGCCGCGCCCGGTGAAGCCGAGTCGCTCGGTGGTCTTCGCCTTGACGTTCACCCGGCCGGCTGCCACGCCCAGGTCGGCTGCGATGTTCGCGGTCATCGCGGGAACGTGCGGCGCCATGCGCGGCGCCTGCGCGATGATCGTCGCATCGACGTTGCCCACCGCGTAGCCCGCCGCGCGCACCCGCGCGACCACCTCGCGCAGGAGCTTGCGGCTGTCGGCGCCGCGGTACGCCGGATCGGTGTCGGGGAAGTGCCGGCCGATGTCGCCGAGCCCGGCGGCGCCGAGCAGTGCATCGGCGATCGCGTGCAGCAGCACGTCGGCGTCCGAATGACCCTCGAGCCCCTTCTCGAACGGGATCTCGACCCCGCCCACGATCAGTTTGCGCCCGGGAACGAGCGCGTGAACGTCGAAACCGTGGCCGATCCTCATCGCTCCCCTCGCAGACGTGCGGCAAGAAACGCGGCGGCGATCGCGGCGTCGCCGGGAAAGGTGACCTTCAGGTTGCGCACGCTGCCGGGCACGAGCCGCGGCCTCGAGCCCAGCGCTTCGACCGCGGCAGCCTCGTCCGTCACTTCCCCCGCGGCACCGAGCGCGCGGAGCAAGGTCCCGTGCCGGAACATCTGCGGCGTCTGCGCGAGCCACAGCCGCGCGCGCGGCTCGGTCGCGCCGATGCGGCCGTCGTCGCCCGCGCGCTTGAGCGTGTCGGCGACCGGGACCGCGAGGATGCCGCCGACGTCGTCGTCGCGGACGGCGTCGATCAGCCGCTCGAGCTCCTCGGGCGCGAGGCACGGCCGCGCCGCGTCGTGGACCAGCACCCAGTCGTCCGGGTCCACGGCGCTCGCCATCGCGATCAGGCCGTTGAGGACGCTCGCCCGCCGCGTCGCCCCGCCGCACCAGAGCGGCGCGAGGCGATCGCCGTACCCCCTCCAGTCGTAGGTCGCCCAGAGCGCGTCGTCGGGCGCGAGCACGACGAACGCGACCTCGACCGCCGGATGCGCGAGCAACGCCGCGGCGGCGTGCGCCACCATCGGCCGGCCCGCGAGGTCGAGATACTGCTTGGGCGCCTCGCCGCCGAGCCGGGCGCCCTGCCCCGCGGCCGGGATCAGGCCGATGCAGCGGGCCGCCATGGAGGTGGAATCGTGCGCATGTCAGGTCCGTATAATAGCGACCGGCCGCGTTGCGACGGGGCGCGAATGCCGCGCCCGGTAGCACGCGGCCGATCGCTTGATGCAGGAGTTTCTGCAGGGGTTGTCGCGCCCGTGATCCTCGCCACCGCTCCCGTGACGCGCACGCGCTTCGGCAGGCTCGCCGGATCGGCGGACGCGCTCGCGCTCGCCCGCGTCGCCGGCGCGCGCCGGCCGCTCGCGATCGTGTGCGCCTCTGCGCTCGAGGCGCAGCGGCTGCGCGACGAGATCGCCTGGTTCGCACCCGACCTCCGGGTCGCGCTGCTGCCCGACTGGGAGACCCTGCCCTACGACAGCCTCTCGCCGCACCACGATCTCGTCTCCGAGCGCCTGGCGACGCTCTACCGCATCACCATCGGCGACTGCGACGTGGCGATCGTGCCGGCGACGACGGCGCTCCAGCGGATCGCGCCGCCTTCCTACCTCGCCGCCTACACCTTCTTCATCGAGCAGGGCACGCGCCTCGACGCGGTGCGGCTGCGCGCCCAGCTCGCGACCGCCGGCTACAGCCACGTCACCCAGGTCGTCGCGCCCGGCGAGTACTGCATCCGCGGCGGGCTGATCGATCTCTTCCCGATGGGGAGCGCGCTGCCCTACCGGATCGAGCTCGTCGACGACGAGATCGACACCCTGCGCACCTTCGACGCCGACACCCAGCGCACCGTCTACAAGGTGAACGAGGTACGCCTCCTGCCGGCGCGCGAGTTCCCGCTCGACGAGCCGGCGCGCACGCGCTTCCGCGCCCGGTTCCGCGAGGCGTTCGAGGGCGACCCGTCGAAGTCGCCGGTCTACAAGGACGTCTCGAACGGCGTCGCGCCGGCGGGGATCGAGTACTACCTGCCGCTCTTCTTCGACGGCACCGGCACGATCTTCGAGTACCTGCCCGCGGCAACGCTCCTCGTCACGCATCGCGACGTCCACGCCGCGATCGACCAGTTCTGGCGCGACGTGCTGGCGCGCCACCGCCTGCTTGCGGGCGATCGGACGCGGCCGCTCCTCCCGCCGAGCGATCTCTTCCTCTCCGCCGAGCAGTTCTTCCTCGCCGCGCGACCGTTCGAGCGGCTCGACCTGCACGCCCCCGAGCTCGCGCGCGACGACCCCGACCGGCTCGCGGCCGCGCCCCTGCCGGCGGTGGCGGTCGAGCGCCGTGCGGCCGATCCGCTGCACGCGCTCAAGCGCTTCCTCGAGACCACGCCGGACCGCGTGCTGCTCGTCGCCGACTCGCCCGGCCGGCGCGAGACGATGAGCGAGTACCTGGCGCAGTACGCGCTCGCGCCGAAGCCTGCCGCGTCGTTCGCCGAGTTCCTCGCCGCCGGCGACCGGCTGATGCTCGGCGTGGCGCCGCTCGCGGAGGGGTTCGCGCTCGCGCGGAACGAATCCTGGGAGGCGCTCGGCGCCGCGGCGGGCATCGCGATCGTCACCGAGAACGAGCTCTACGCCGGGACCGCGCGCGCGCGCGGCCGGCGCGCGCGCGGCGAGCGCTCGTCGATCGAGGGCATGCTCCGCGACCTGTCGGAGCTCGCGATCGGCGACCCGGTGGTGCACGAGACCCACGGCATCGGCCGCTACCGGGGCCTCCTCAGCCTCGACCTCGGCGAGGGGCCAACCGAGTTCCTGCAGCTCGAGTACGCGGCGGCGGACAAGCTCTACGTCCCGGTCGCGCAGCTCCACACGATCGGCCGCTATTCCGGCGGCCCGCCCGAGCAGGCGCCGCTGCACAAGCTCGGCGGCGCCGACTGGGACCGGGCGAAGCGCAAGGCCGCGCGCCAGGTGCGCGACACGGCGGCCGAGCTCCTCGCGCTGTACGCGCAGCGCGCGGCGCGGCAGGGCCGCAAGTTCGAGGTCAAGCCGCACGATCTCGATGCGTTCGCCGAAGGCTTCGGCTTCGAGGAGACGCCCGATCAGTCGGCGGCGATCGAGGCGGTCGTGTTCGACATGACCAACGGCAGGCCGATGGACCGCCTCGTCTGCGGCGACGTCGGCTTCGGCAAGACCGAGGTGGCGCTGCGCGCCGCGTTCGTCGCGGTCGCCGACGGCCAGCAGGTGGCGGTGCTCACGCCGACGACCCTGCTCGCCGAGCAGCACTTCGGCACGTTCGGCGACCGCTTCGCCGGCTGGCCGATCCGGATCGCGGAGCTGTCGCGCTTTCGCACCGGGAGCGAGCAGACCGCCTCGCTCGCCGGGCTCGCCGACGGCCGCGTCGATATCGTGATCGGCACCCACAAGATCCTCTCGCGCGACGTGAAGTTCAAGCGGCTCGGCCTGGTGATCGTCGACGAGGAGCACCGGTTCGGGGTGCGGCAGAAGGAGCGGTTGAAGCAGCTGCGCGCGGAGGTCGACGTCCTCACCCTGACCGCGACCCCGATCCCGCGCACGCTCGCGATGTCGCTCGAGGGCCTGCGCGACCTCTCGGTCATCGCCACCGCGCCGGAGCGGCGGCTCGCGATCAAGACCTTCGTCACCCAGCGCTCCGCGGGGATCATCCGCGAGGCCGCCTTGCGCGAGCTGAAGCGCGGCGGGCAGATCTATTTCCTGCACAACGAAGTCGAGTCGATCGATGCCGAGGCCGCCCGCCTCGCCGGGCTCGTGCCCGAGGCGCGGATCGTGATCGCGCACGGCCAGATGCCCGAGCGCGAGCTCGAGCGGGTGATGCGCGACTTCGTGCAGAGCCGCACGAACCTCCTCGTCTGCTCGACCATCATCGAGACCGGGATCGACATCCCGAGCGCGAACACGATCATCATCGACCGCGCCGACCGGTTCGGGCTCGCGCAGCTCCACCAGCTCCGCGGCCGCGTCGGCCGCTCGCACCACCAGGCCTACGCCTACCTGCTGACCCCGCCGGAGGAGGCGCTCTCCGCCAGCGCGAAGAAGCGGCTGGAAGCGATCCAGATGATGGAGGAGCTCGGCTCGGGCTTCTATCTGGCGATGCACGACCTCGAGATCCGCGGCGCGGGCGAGGTGCTCGGCGAGTCGCAGAGCGGCCAGATGCAGGAGGTCGGGTTCAACCTCTACAACGACATGCTCGCGCACGCGGTGCGAAGCCTCAAGGCCGGTCGCGAGCCGGACCTCGCGCAGCCGCTCGGGGTCGCGACCGAGATCAACCTGCACGTGCCTGCGCTGCTGCCGGCCGGCTACTGCTCCGACGTGCACGAGCGGCTGGTGCTGTACAAGCGGCTCGCGAACTGCACGACCGAGGAGGCGCTCACCGCGATGTTCGAGGAGCTCGTCGACCGCTTCGGCCCGCTGCCGGAGCAGGCCGCCGCGCTGGTCGAGAGCCACCGCCTGCGGATCCTCGCGCAGGCGCTCGGGGTCGCGCGCATCGACGCCCCCGCGGAGCACGTCCAGATCCAGTTCGGGCCCGACCCAGACATCGACGCCGCGCGGGTGATCGAGCTGGTGCAGAAGAACCGCGGCTGGAAGCTCGCCGGGCCGAGCAAGCTGCGGGCGCCGATCGCCGGCGCGACGCTCAAGGAAAGGGCGCAGGCGGTGCGGCAGGTGCTCGAGTCGCTCGCGCGCCCGCAACCCGCGCGCGCGAGGGCGTAGCGGCGCATGGCCGGAAAGCGCGCTCGCCCGAGCGCGCGGTGGCCGGAACGCGCGCTACTTGTCCGCCACCCGACGCAGGCGCGTCGGGTCGAACCGCTCGACCACCGCCCGCTCGGCCTCCGCGTCCCCCGCCTCGAGCCGCTCGAGCTTCGCGGCCATCTCGGCGAGCCGCTGCTCGAGCTCCGCGGTGTGGTCGGTCAGCCCGCGGATCGCCTGCGAGATCGGGTCGTCGTCGCCGCCGGTGAGGCCGTAGGCCGAAAACCCGAGCCGCTCGGCGTGCGCCTCGCGCGCCTGGTCGCGGCGGTCTTCGATGATCTTGGCGGGAATGCCCACGGCGGTCGCGCCGGGCGGCACGTCTTTCACCACCACCGCGTTGGAGCCGACCTTCGCGCCGTCGCCGACGACGATCGGCCCGAGCAGCTTCGCCCCGGCGCCGACGACGACGCTCCGGCCGAGCGTCGGGTGGCGCTTGCCCTTGTTCCAGCTCGTCCCGCCGAGCGTGACGCCGTGATAGAGCGTGGTGTCGTCGCCGATCTCGGCGGTCTCGCCGATCACGACGCCCATCCCGTGGTCGATGAACACGCGCCGGCCGATGGTCGCGCCGGGGTGGATCTCGATCCCGGTGAGCCAGCGCGAAAGATGCGAGACGAGCCGCGCGAGCCACCGAAAGCCCGATCGCCATAACCGGTGCGCGAGGCGGTGGACGAGGAGCGCGTGAAAGCCGGGGTAACAGGTGATCACCTCCCAGGCGGACCGGGCCGCCGGGTCGCGGTCGAACACGCTGGCGATGTCTTCGCGGATGCGGGCGAACATGGCTAACCCCTCGAACGTGCGGGCATTATCCGAAGCCTGACCAATTCGGTCAACGATTGACCCGGTTCGCGGCAGGGTCTAGCGCCCGCCCTCGCCGTCCCAGGAGGAGAGGATCCCGCGCAGGATGTCGACCTCCTCCTTCTCCAGCCGGCCGCGGCCGTACAGCCGCCGCAGCCGCTCCATCAGCCGGCGCGGGTTCGCGGGGTCGAGAAAGCCGCTCCGCGCGAGGTTGCGCTCGAGATGGGCGTAGAACCCCTCGATCGCCTCGACGCTCGCCGCCTCGAAGCGCTCGTTCGCGACCGGCACCGGCCCGAGCGCGGCGAAGCGCACCTCGTACGCCATCACCTGCACCGCCGCGGCCAGGTTGAGCGAGGCGTAGTCCGGATTGGTGGCGATGTGGGCGACACGCTGGCACTTCAGCACCTCGTCGTTCGCGAGTCCCGACATCTCGGTCCCGAACACGAGCGCGACCTCGCCGCCGCGATCGGCCTCGGCGACCGCCTCGGCACCGGCCGCGCGCGCGTCCACGGCCTGCGGCGAGAGCTCGCGCCGCCGCGCGGTCAGCGCGATCGCGAGCGTCGCGCCGGCGAGCGCCTCGTCGAGGCTCGTGCACACCTGCGCGCGCGCGAGGAGGTCGTCGGCGCCGGTCGCCATCGCCTCGGCCTGCGGGTCGGGGAAGTGCCGCGGCGCGACCAGCACGAGCCGCGCGAGCCCCATCGTCTTCAGCGCGCGCGCCGCACCGCCGATGTTGCCCGGATGGGTGGTGCGCACGAGCACCACCCGCACGCGCGCGAGCCGCGCGGCTAGAATCGCGCCTTCGCCGGTCACTCCCCCCCGCCCTTTCCCCGATGCACGCGCTTCCTCCGATGCTCCACATCGCCGTCAAGGCCGCGCGCCGGGCCGGCTCGATCATCATGCGCGCGGCGCGCGATCTCGACGGCCTCGCCGTCACCGCCAAGCGCAAGAACGACTTCGTCACCGAAGTGGACCGCGCGGCGGAAGCGGCGGTGATCGAGATCCTCGCCAAAGCTTACCCGGACCATGCGTTCCTCGCGGAGGAATCGGGCGCCGCCGGCAAGTCCGAGTTCACGTGGATCATCGACCCGCTCGACGGCACCACCAATTTCATCCACGGCTTCCCGCAGTACGCGGTATCGATCGGGTTGCGGCACCGCGAGGTCATCACCCAGGCGGTGGTGTACGACCCGGCGAAGAACGAGCTCTTCACCGCGACCCGCGGCCGCGGCGCCTTCCTCAACGACCGGCGCATCCGCGTCGGGAAGCGCGCGAGCATCGCCGACTCGCTGATCGGCACCGGCTTCCCGTTCAAGGAGCTGGCGCGCCTCGACGAGTTCCTGCGCACGTTCAAAGCGGTCACCGAGAACGCCGCGGGCGTGCGGCGCGCGGGCGCGGCGGCGCTCGACCTCGCCTACGTCGCCGCCGGCCGGCTCGACGGGTTCTGGGAGGTGGGGCTCGCGCCGTGGGACACCGCGGCCGGGAGTCTCCTCATCCAGGAGGCCGGCGGGCTGATCAGCGACTACGCCGGGGAGGCGAACTATCTCGCCTCGGGCGACGTGGTGTGCGGCTCGCCGAAGGTGTTCGCGCAGCTCCTGCGGCTGGTGCAGACCGCCCGCGCGTCGCCCTAGCGCGAAGCTCAGTCGAGCTTCGCCCCCGACGCCTTCACCACTTTCGACCACTTCTCGATCTCGGCGCGGATGAGGCACCGCATACAATAGCGACCCGAATGCGCGACCCGAATGCGCGACCCGAATGCGCGACCCGAATGCGCGACCCGAATGCGCGACCCGAATGCGCGACCCGAATGCGCGACCCGAATGCGCGGCCCGAATGCGCGGCCGACGGGGCCGATTGGACCGCTTGCGCGCGCGCCGGTGACCGTGAACAAGCCGCTCGACGCCCACACCCCGATGATGCAGCAGTACCTGAGCCTCAAGGCGAGGCATCCGGACATGCTGCTCTTCTACCGGATGGGCGATTTTTACGAGCTTTTCTACGACGACGCCGAGAAGGCGGCGCGCCTGCTCGACCTCACGCTCACCACCCGTGGCGCGTCCGCCGGGGCGCCGATCAGGATGGCCGGCGTACCGTGGCAGTCGATCGAGGGCTACCTCGCGAAACTCGTGAAGCTCGGCGAGCCGGCGGCGATCTGCGAGCAGATCGGCGACCCGGCGAGCTCGAAGGGACCGGTCGAGCGCGCGGTGACGCGCATCGTGACGCCGGGAACGCTCACCGACAGCGCGCTCCTCGACGACAAGACCGACAACCTCCTCGCCGCGGTGCACGCGGAGCGGCAGCTCGCCGGGGTCGCCTGGCTGAACCTCGCGAGCGGCGAGTTCCGCGTCGCTGAAGTGCCGTTGCGCAAGCTCGCCGACGAGCTGCAGCGGATCCGCCCCGCGGAGGTGCTCATCGCCGACGGCGGCGGGATCGAGCCCGCCGAAGGCGGCGCCGCGGTGACGCGGCTCCCCGGGTGGCAGTTCGATCTCGACGGCGCGAGCCGCCTGCTCGCCGAGCACTTCGGGGTCGCCGGGCTCGCCGGCTTCGGCTGCGAAGACCTGCGGCCGGCGATCGCCGCGGCGGGCGCGCTGCTCGCGTACGCTCGGCGGACGCAATCGCAGGCGCTCGGCCACGTCGTCGCGCTCGTGCCGGAGCGGGACGGGCTCTATCTCCGCATGGACGCCGCGACGCGCCGCAATCTCGAGCTGACCGAGACCCTGCGCGGCACGCCGGCGCCGACGCTGATGAGCCGCCTCGACCGCTGCGCCACCGGCATGGGCAGCCGGCTGCTCGGCCAGTGGCTGCACCACCCCTTGCGCGACCGCGCGCTGCTCGCCGCCCGGCACGAGGCGGTCGAGCATCTGCGGGGGGAGTCCGGCGACGGGCCGTTCCGCGCGCTCCACGCGCTGCTGCGGCGGATCGCCGACATCGAACGCATCGCCGGGCGGATCGCGCTGCGAACGGCGCGCCCGCGCGATCTCGCGGGCCTGCGCGAGTCGCTCGCGCGGATGCCGGAGGTGCAAACCGTTCTGGCCGGTGCTGCGTCGCTCCGCATCGCCGAGCTGGCGGCGGCGCTCACGCCGCCGCCGGAGTGCCTCGCGCTGCTCGCGCGCGCGATCGCCCCCGAGCCCGCGGCGATGGTCCGGGACGGCGGCGTGATCGCCGCCGGCTACGACGCGGCGCTCGACGAGCTGCGCCTGCTCCAGTCGAACGCGGGCGAGTTCCTGGTCGCGCTGGAAGCGCGCGAGCGCGAGCGGACCGGGATTCCGAACCTCCGCGTCGAATACAACCGCGTGCACGGCTTCTACGTCGAGGTCACCAACGCGCATGCGGCGAAGGTGCCCGACGACTATCGCCGCCGGCAGACGCTCAAGAACGCCGAGCGCTACATCACGCCGGAGCTGAAGGCGTTCGAGGACAAGGCGCTGTCCGCGCAGGAGCGCGCGGCTGCGCTCGAGAAGCGTCTCTACGACGAGCTGCTCGAGACGCTCGCCCCGGAAGCCCCGCGACTCCAGACGATCGCGCGCGCGATCGCCGAGCTCGACGCGCTCGCGGCGTTCGCCGCGGTCGCGCTCGAGGGCGGCTGGGCGCGCCCGGCGTTCGCCGACGACCTCGCGATCGACATCGACGCCGGGCGGCACCCGGTGGTCGAGGCCGAGGTCGAGCCGTTCATCGCCAACGACACGCGGCTCTCGCCCACGCGTCGCCTCCTGCTCATCACCGGCCCGAACATGGGCGGCAAGTCCACCTACATGCGCCAGGTCGCGCTGATCGTGCTGCTCGCCCACGTCGGCAGCTTCGTCCCGGCACGCGCGGCGCGCATCGGCCCGGTCGACCAGCTCTTCACCCGCATCGGCGCGGCGGACGACCTCGCCGGGGGCCGCTCCACGTTCATGGTGGAGATGACCGAGAGCGCGAACATCCTGCACAACGCGACCGAGGCGAGCCTCGTGCTGATGGACGAGGTCGGCCGCGGCACCTCGACCTTCGACGGCCTCGCGCTCGCCTGGGCGATCGCGCGGCACCTGGTCGAGCGCAGCCGGAGCTATACCCTCTTCGCCACCCATTACTTCGAGCTGACCCGCCTCGCGCAGGATTATCGCGCGGCGGCGAACGTCCACCTCGATGCGGTCGAGCACAAGGACCGGATCGTGTTCCTGCACGCGCTCGAGGAGGGACCGGCGAGCCAGAGCTACGGCCTCCAGGTCGCGGCCCTCGCCGGCGTGCCGCCGGCCGTGATCCGCGCCGCGCGGCGCCACCTGCAGGAGCTCGAGCACCGCTCGCTCGGGCGCGAAGGGCAGCCGGACCTCTTTGTCGCGCCGCCGGCGCCGGAGCCGGCGCGCCACCCCGCGCTCGACCTCATCGAATCGGTCGATCCCGACGCCCTCACGCCGCGCGAGGCGCTCGAGCTCGTCTACCGGCTGCGCAAGCTGTGAAGGCGCTCGCGGTCCTCGCGCTGTGGGCGGCCGCCGGCCTGGCCGCGGCGCAGGAGCCGTTCTCGTTCGGCGTCTTCGGCGACGCGCCCTATTTCCCGCACGAGATCCCGGCCGTCGCGCAGATGCTGCGCGACATGGACCGCGCCGGGATGGCGTTCGTCGTCAACGTCGGCGACCTCAAGCGCTCGACCGAGCCCTGCTCGAACGCGCTCCTCCGCGCGCGCTTCGAGCTGCTCGACGCGTCGCCGCGGCCGCTCGTGTTCACCCCCGGCGACAACGAGTGGGTCGATTGCTGGCTCGCGGCCGCCGGCGCGCACGATCCGCGCGAGCGCCTCGACGCCCTGCGCACGCTCTTCGCGGCCGGCGACGAGAGCATCGGCCGCGCGCGGCTGCGCCTCGTCCGGCAGAGCGACGACCCGCGCTTCCGGCCGTTCCGCGAGAACGCCCGCTGGATCGCCGGCGGCGTCGTGTTCGCCACCTTCAACGTGCCGGGCAGCAACAACAACCTCGGGCAGGGCGCAGCCAGGGACGACGACGCCGCCCGGCGCATGAGCCGGAACTTCGAGGAGCACGCCGCGCGCATGAGCGCGAACTTCGCCTGGCTCGCCGCGGCAGTCGCGGCCGCGCGCGCGCCGGCGATCCGCGGGCTCGCGCTCTTCGCCCACGCCGATCCGCTCTTCGGCTCCGAGCCGGGCCGCGGCGACGGCTACGAGGCGTGGCGGCAGGCGCTGCGGCTGCAGGCCGCGGCCCTCGGCAAGCCGATGCTGCTCGTCCACGGCGACGGTCACCGCTACCGGGTCGACCAGCCCCTCACCGATCCGCTGACCTTCGATCGGCTCGCGAATTTCACGCGCGTCGAGGTGTTCGGCTCGCCGGCGGTGAACTGGGTGCGCGTGGACGTGACGCCCGAGGGGGAGCGGCTGTTCAGCGTCAGCCCCGGGCAGACCCCTTGAGCCCCGCCGAGACGGCGGCGTGCCGCGCGATGAACGCCTTGACCGCCGCTGCGTCCGGGTCGATCACCTCGAACCGCTGCGGGCGCGACTCGAGGTCGGCGTACGCCGCCGGCCGCGCCGGCGCACGGCCGAGCGCCTCGCGGATCGTCGCGTCGAACTTCACCGGCAGCGCCGTCTCGAGGCAGACGAGCGGAACGCCGGGCTCGCGGTGCGCGAGGCCGGCCTTGATCCCGTCGGCGGTGTGGGGATCGACGACGACCCCGTACCTGCGGTCGATCTCGCGGATGGTCGCGAGGCGATCGGTGTGGGTGCTCCGTCCGGAGACGAAGCCGAACTCGCGCACGCGCGCGAACGCCGGCGTCCCGGCGAGGCTGAACTCGCCCGCCGAATCGAGCTCGCGCCAGAGCGCCGCGACCCGCTGCGGGTCGCGCCCGGCGAGGTCGTACACGAAGCGCTCGAAATTGGACGCCTTCGAGATGTCCATCGAGGGGCTCGAGGTCGCCACGACGTCGGCGGCCCGGCGCCCCCCGTAGCGCCCGGTGCGGAAGAACTCGTCGAGGACGTCGTTCTCGTTGGTGGCAACGACCAGCCGCCGGACCGGCAGCCCCATCCTGCGCGCGACGTGTCCGGCGCACACGTTGCCGAAGTTGCCGGTCGGCACCGCGAACGCGACCTCCTCGTCCTCGCCCCGCGTCACCGCGAAATACGCCTTGAAGTAGTAGACGACCTGCGCGAGCAGCCGCGCCCAGTTGATCGAGTTCACCGTGCCGATGCGATAGCGGCGCTTGAAGGCGGCGTCGGCGGAGACGCGCTTCACGACGTCCTGGCAGTCGTCGAACACCCCGCGCACGGCCAGGTTGAAGACGTTCGGGTCGGCGAGCGAGTACATCTGCGCCGTCTGGAACGGGCTCATGCGGCCGTACGGCGAGAGCATGAAGACGCGAATCCCCGCCCGCCCGCGCAGCGCGTGCTCGGCCGCCGAGCCGGTGTCGCCCGACGTGGCACCGAGGACGTTGAGCGTCTCGCCGCGCGCGGCGAGCATGTGCTCGAACAGCGCGCCGAGGAGCTGCATCGCGACGTCCTTGAACGCCGCCGTCGGGCCGTTCGAGAGGCCGAGGAGGGCGAGCCCCGGCTCGAGCGTCCGGACCGGTGTGATCTCGTCCGAGCCGAACACGGCGGCGGTGTAGGTGCGATCGACGATCCCCTGCAGCACCGCGCGCGGGATGTCGTCGACGTAGCGCGCGAGGATCTCGAGCGCGAGCGCGCGGTAGCCGAGCCCGCGCCACGACGCGAGCGTCGCGCGGTCGACGTGCGGATAGCTCGCGGGAATCGCGAGCCCGCCGTCCGGCGCGAGCCCTTCGAGCAGGATGTCGGTGAACGCGGCGCCCGGCATGCCGCCGCGGGTGCTGACGTAGCGCATCGCGCGGCCCGGGCGCGGCTCTAGTTCCGCCCCAGCTCCTCGAGCCGGATGCGGGTCACCCTGCCCGCCACCACCGGCAGCGCCTCGATCGCGGCGAGCGCGGCGTTCAGGTTCCGCTCCAGGGTCTCGTGGGTGAGCATGATGATGTCGACCTGCTCCTCGCCCTCGCCCGGCTCGCGCTGGATCATCGCGTCGATCGAGATCGTCCGGTCGGCGAGGATGCGGGTGATGTCGGCGAGCACGCCCGGCCGGTCGGCGACGCGCATGCGCAGATAGTAGGAGGTCGTCACCTCCGCCATCGGGAGGATCCGCGTCGCGGCGAGCTGGTCGGGCTGGAACGCGAGGTGCGGCACGCGATGCTCCGGATCGGCGGTGTGCAGCCGCGTCACGTCGACCAGGTCCGCCACGACTGCGCTCGCCGTCGGGTCGGCGCCGGCGCCGGCGCCGTAGTACAGCGTCGCGCCGACCGCATCGCCTTTCACCAGAATGGCGTTCATGACGCCCTCGACGTTGGCGATGAGACGGCGCGCCGGCACGAGCGTCGGGTGCACGCGCAGCTCGATCCCCTGCGCGGTGCGCTTCGTGATCCCGAGCAGCTTGATCCGGTAGCCGAGGCTCTCGGCGTAGCGGATGTCCTCGCGCGTGAGCTGCGAGATGCCCTCGGTATACGCGGCCGCGAACTGCATCGGGATCCCGAACGCGATCGCCGCGAGGATGGTGAGCTTGTGCGCGGCGTCGATGCCCTCGATGTCGAAGGTCGGATCGGCCTCGGCGTAGCCGCGCGCCTGCGCTTCCCTGAGGACGTCGGCGAACGCGAGGCCCTTCTCGCGCATTTCCGACAGGATGAAGTTCGAGGTGCCGTTGATGATCCCGGCGATCCACTCGATCCGGTTCGCGGTCAGCCCTTCGCGCAGCGCCTTGATGATCGGCACGCCGCCGGCGACCGCGCCCTCGAACGCGACCGTCACGCCCTCCCTCTGGGCGGCGGCGAAGATCTCGTTGCCGTGCACCGCGAGCAGCGCCTTGTTCGCGGTGACGACGTGCTTGCCGTGCGCGATCGCCTTCAGCACGAGCGCCTTCGCGACCGTGGTGCCGCCGATCAGCTCGACGACGATGTCGACCTCCGGATCGGTGACGACCGCGTTGCCGTCGGCGACGACCTTCGCCTGCGCGCCGGTCAGACGCCGCGCCTTCGCCACGTCCTGGTCGCCGACCATCGCGATGCGGATCTCGCGCCCGGCGCGGCGCTGGATCTCCTCGCGGTTGCGCTCGAGCACCCGCCAGGTGCCGCCGCCGACGGTGCCGATGCCGAGCAGGCCGACGTTGATCGGCTTCATTCTGGCCGCCTCATGCGCGCCCGCTCGACGATCGAACCCCGATCGAGCGCCAGCCGATCGTCCTCATGCCGCGCGAGTGGCCTGGAGGAGCCCGTCCCGGCGGAACATCTCCTTGATGCCGCGGATCGCCTGGCGGGTCCGGTTCTCGTTCTCGATCAGCGCGAAGCGAACGTGGCCGTCGCCGTAGTCGCCGAAGCCGATCCCGGGCGAGACCGCGACCTTGGCCTCGGCGAGAAGCTTCTTCGCGAACTCGAGCGAGCCCGCCGCGCGGTAGGCTTCCGGGATCGCGGCCCAGATGTACATCGTCGCCTTCGGAACGTCCACCATCCAGCCGGCCTCGTGGAGCCCCTTCACCATCACGTCGCGGCGCTTCTGGTACTTCAGCCGGTGCTCTTCGACGCAGTCCTGCGGCCCCTCGAGCGCGACGATCGAGGCGACCTGGATCGGGGTGAAGGTGCCGTAGTCGTGGTAGCTCTTGATCCGCCCGAGCGCCTTCACGAGCTCGGCGTTGCCGACCATGAAGCCGATCCGCCAGCCGGCCATGTTGTAGCTCTTCGACATGGTGAAGAACTCGACCGCGACTTCGCGTGCGCCCGGCACCTGCATGATCGACGGCGCCCGGTAGCCGTCGAACACGATGTCGGCGTAGGCGAGATCGTGCGCCACCAGGATGTCGTGCTCCCGCGCGAGCCCGACGATCCGCTCGAAGAACGCAGGATCGACGCACTGGGTGGTCGGGTTGGACGGGAAGTTGATGATCAGGAGCTTCGGCTTGGGGAACGATTCCTTGATCGCCCGCTCGAGCTCCTCGAAGAAATCGACCTCCGGGGTCATCCGCACGTGACGGATGTCCGCGCCGGCGATCACCGGGCCGTAGATGTGGATCGGGTAGCTCGGGTTCGGGACCAGCACGATGTCGCCGCGCTCGAGCGTGGCGAGCGCGAGGTGCGCGATGCCCTCCTTCGACCCGATCGTGACGATCGCCTCGGTCTCGGCGTCGAGCTCGACGCCGTAGCGGCGCTCGTACCAGGTCGCGATCGCCCGGCGCAGCCGCGGGATGCCGCGCGAGACCGAGTAGCCGTGGGTGTCGGTGCGCTGCACGCTCTCGACCAGTTTCTCGACGATGTGCCGGGGCGTCGGGCCGTCGGGATTGCCCATGCTCATGTCGATGATGTCCTCGCCGCGCTTGCGCGCCGCCGCCTTGAGCTCGGCGGTGATGTTGAAGACGTACGGCGGCAGGCGGCGGATGCGGGGGAAGTCCTTCATGGGCGGGAGGCGCGGCCGGGGTGGTCGGTGTGGCTATAATGGTAGCGGTCCTAACCCCTTACGGCAATTCGAGTTTTTCGTTGAAGCTGCATCCCGCCTCGGGCACCGCGCGCAACACCTTCACCGGCTACGGCCCGGGGTCCGTGAGCGTCAACGGCACGCGGTTCGCGCGCAGCCTCGTCGTGCTGCCGGAGCGGATCGTCACCGACTGGGCGGCGACCACGTTCGAGGCGCTCGCGGACGAGCACCTCGCCGCGCTCGCCGGGCTGGGCGCCGACATCGTGCTGCTCGGCACCGGCGATACGATCCGGTTTCCCCGTCCGGAGATCATCCGGCCGCTGATCGACGCGCGCATCGGCCTCGAGGTCATGGACGTCCAGGCGGCCTGCCGCACCTACAACATCCTGATGGCCGAGGAGCGCAAGGTCGCCGCCGCCCTCCTGCTCGGATAGCCCGCGCAGCCGAACTTCCGATCCACGCCTGCCAACCCGCCCGCGCCCCCATGACCGCCGCCAGCCTCGCGTTCATCCTCCTCGCCGTGCTCCTCAGCGCCGGCGGCCAGCTCCTCCTCAAGGCGGGCACCAACGCCGTCGGCACCTTCCCGTTCGATCCGGCGAGCCTCGCCTCGGCCGGACTGCGCCTCGCGGCCGAGCCGCGCGTGATCGCCGGCGTCGTCGCGTACTTCCTCAGCATGCTCGCGTGGCTCCTCGCGCTCTCGCGCGTGCCGGTCAGCGTCGCCTACCCCATGCTGTCGCTCGGCTACGTGCTGACGGTGCTCGCCGCCTGGTGGTGGTTCGGCGAGGCGGTGACCGCGCAGCGGCTCGCCGGCGTGGGACTGATCGTCCTCGGCGTGCTCCTCGTCGCGCGGAGCTAGCGTGCGGGTCGCGCTCCGCATCGTGGCCGCGAGCGTCCGCGGCGCGCGGGATTCGGCGCCGCGCCTCGCCGAGCTGCTCGCCGCGCGGAACGCCGGCGCGACCTTCTTCCTGAATCTCGGGCCGCATCGCCTCGCGCGCTGGCTGCCCGGACGGGAGGTGGGCGCTCGCGCGCATGCGGGGATGACGCGCATCCGCGACGCCGGGTTCGAAATCGGCCTCCACGGCTGGGATCCGGTGCGCTGGGTCGCACGCGCCGCGCCGGGCGGCGACGCCTGGGTGGAGCGCGCGATGCGCCGGGCCTGCGACGCCTACGAAGCGATTCTCGGCGAGCGCCCGCGCACCCACGCCGCGCCCGGCTGGCGGATGAGCCGGCACGCCTTCCGGCTGACGCAGCGGCTCGGCTTCCACTACGGCTCGGACACCCTGGGGCGCGCGCCCTACATCCCGATGTGCGAAGGCGAGCTCGTCGCCTGCCCCCAGCTGCCGACGACCCTGCCCACGGTCGAGGCGCTGCTCGCGCGGGACGGCGTTGCACTGGAGGCGGTCCACCACGAGATCCTGCGGCTCAGCGCGGATGCGCCGGCAGGCGGTCACGTCTTCAGCGTCGACGCCGACCCGGGCGCCGCGCGCGTCGCCCCGGTGCTGGAGCGGCTGATCGACGGCTGGCACATCCTCGGCTACGAGATCTGCGGCCTGCGCGCGCTCGCCGAGAGCCTCGACCCGAAGTCGCTCGCGCACCACGTCGTCGCGGAGGCGCCGCTGCCCGGCGGCGGGAGTGCGGCCGCGCAGGGGCCGGTGTTTCTCGCCGGCGGGGACGAGGTTGCGCCCGCCGGCGATTCCCGCAACAATGCCGTCGCGGCGGCCGCCGGCGAACGATGACCGAACGCCGGGAAACCGAACAGCGAACACCGAACACCGAACGCCGAACGCCGAACGCCGAACACCGGACACCGGACACCGGACACGAGTGCCGAAACAGACGGTGAAGGATTTCGCGCTGCCCGCGACGGGCGGCGGCACGTTCCGGCTCGCCGATTCCACCGCCGCCGCGCTCGTCCTGTACTTCTACCCGAAGGACAACACGCCCGGCTGCACCAACGAGGGGCTGCAGTTCCGCGACCTCGACGAGGACTTCCGCAAGGCCGGCGCCGAGGTCTACGGCGTCTCGCGCGACAGCCTGAAGTCGCACGAACGCTTCAAGGCCAAGATGGGATTCCCGTTCGAGCTGCTCGCGGACGAGGACGAGACGGTCTGCCAGCAGTTCGGCGTCATCAAGATGAAGAACATGTACGGCCGCCAGGTGCGCGGCATCGAGCGCTCGACCTTCGTGCTCGACCGCTCGCGCGCGATCCGCCGCGAGTGGCGCGGCGTGAAGGTCCCCGGACACGCCCAGGAGGTACTCGATTTTGTCAAGACACTCTGAGCCCCACCTCCGCATCGACCCCGCCGGCGCGCCCCGCGCCTCGGCGACCGCGAAGAAGACGCGGGAGAAGCCGCGCCCCGTCAAGACCAAGCTCTTCGTTCTCGACACCAACGTCCTGATGCACGATCCGACGAGCCTCTTCCGGTTCGAGGAGCACGACGTGTTCCTGCCGATGCAGACGCTCGAGGAACTCGACGACCACAAGAAGGGGATCTCGGAGGTGGCGCGGAACGCCCGCCAGGCGAGCCGCTACCTCGACGAGATCGTGAGCAAGGCGAGCGGCCGGATCCAGGCCGGGATCGCCCTCGCGCGGCACGACGCCGACACCGCGACCGGACGGCTCTTCCTCCAGACCGAGGCGATGAACGGCAGCCTGCCCCCGAGCCTCGCCACCCACAAGGCCGACAACAAGATCCTCGGCGTGGTGACCGCGCTCCTCGAGCGCTACTCCGAGCGCGAGGTGATCCTCGTCTCCAAGGACATCAACATGCGCATCAAGGCGCATGCCCTGGGGCTCGCGGCCGAGGACTACTTCAACGACAAGGTGCTCGAGGACACCGACGTCCTCTACACCGGCGCGCGCGAGCTCGCCGGGGACTTCTGGGACCACCACGGCAAGGACATGGAGTCGTGGAAGAAGGACGGCCGCACCTACAACCGCATCCGCGGGCCGCTCTGCCAGGAGCTGCTGCTGAACGAGTTCGTCTACCAGGAGGGCGACCGGCCGCTGCACGCGCGCGTGCTGGAGGTGTCGGGACGGACCGCGGTGCTCGAGACGGTGCGCGACTACGGGCACGCGAAGAACGCGGTCTGGGGGATCACCGCGCGCAACCGCGAGCAGAACTTCGCGCTCAACCTGCTGATGAACCCGGACGTCGACTTCGTGACCCTGCTCGGGCAGGCGGGGACGGGCAAGACCCTGCTGACCCTCGCCGCCGGGCTGATGCAGACCCTCGAGGTGAAGCACTACAGCGAGATCATCATGACCCGGGTCACCGTGCCCCTCGGCGAGGACATCGGGTTCCTGCCCGGCACCGAGGAGGAGAAGATGGGGCCGTGGATGGGCGCGCTCGAGGACAACCTCGACGTGCTGAACGAGACCGACGAGGAGGCGGGGGAGTGGGGCCGCGCCGCCACCCGCGACCTCATCCGCTCGCGCATCAAGATCAAATCGCTCAACTTCATGCGCGGCCGCACGTTCATCAACAAGTACCTGATCATCGACGAGGCGCAGAACCTGACGCCGAAGCAGATGAAGACCCTGATCACCCGCGCCGGCCCCGGCACCAAGGTCGCCTGCCTCGGCAACATCGCCCAGATCGACACCCCCTACCTCACCGAGGGCAGCTCGGGCCTCACTTACGTGGTCGACCGGTTCAAGGGCTGGTCGCACTCGGGCCACGTCACGCTCCAGCGCGGCGAGCGTTCGCGGCTCGCCGATCACGCCGCCGACGTCCTTTAGCAGCGGTTCCGCCTGGCGCCTCCCGACGCCATTCGTAGCGAGGGCGGCTGGTTCTTGTTGCGTTCGCGCAACAGTCTGACACCTTTTTTGGAAATCCATTGCCATTAGGGACTTGACGAGTAATCCTAAGAGTCCGTATAAGGAATCTGCGATAACAACCTGAATTCACGACAATGGAGCTCTTCAACATGAAGGCGATGAAGCAGATCGGTCTGGCCGCGGTAGTGGTGGCGGGTCTGGCGACCGCCCTCCCCTCCTCTGCTCAGCAAAAACGGACCATGCCCTCCGCCCCGGGGGCCTATTTCGGAGCGGGCGCCGGGGTAGGCGTGGTGAGCTACAACAGCAGCGACTTCAACGGGGTCGCCGACGGGTTCAACAATGCGGGGCTCGGCGGCGGCGGCCTGACCCAGAGCACCACCCGGGAGACCACGGATTTCGGCTGGAAAGTCTTCGGGGGCTACCGGTTCAACCAGTACATCGGCCTGGAAGGCAGCTACGCCTACGTCGGCAAGTTCGACTACCAGTACCAGTTCAACCAGGGCGGCACGCAGACCGGCAACGGCAGCATGTCCTACCAGGTGTCGTCGTGGAACCTCGCCGTGGTGCCCCGGCTGCCGCTCGAGGGCGGCCTCTTCGCCCAGGGCAAGGTCGGCGCCGCGTTCACCCGCGCCGAAAACAGCTTCAACATGTCGATCCCCGGCTTCACGCAATCGGGCTCCGACTCGAAGTCCAAGACCAACCTGATGCTCGGCGCCGGCCTCGGCTACGACTTCCCGAACGGACTCAGCCTCATCGTCGAGTACGAATGGTTCGGGCAGGCCGGCAGCTCGTTCACCTACGGCCCGAACGGCATGCTGGGTTCCGGGCGCGCCGACCTCAACCTCGTCACCGTCAACGGGCTCATCCGATTCTGAATCGACCCCGGGATCCGGGGAAGTTGTCTTTCCAAACCCGGCGCAAGCCGGGTTTTTCTTTGGTTGACCCGCCGCCGCCGGGTCAGAACCGGCCGGGCTGGGCGTAGTTCTCGAACCGGGTGTACTGCCCGATGAAGGTCAGGTCGACGCTGCCGATCGGGCCGTTCCGCTGCTTGCTGATGATGATCTCGGCCTTGCCCTTGTCGGCGGTGTCGCGGTTGTAGACCTCTTCCCGGTAGATGAAGAGGATCAGGTCGGCGTCCTGCTCGAGCGCGCCGGACTCCCGCAGGTCCGACATGATCGGCCGCTTGTCGGGCCGCTGGTCGACGCTGCGGTTCAGCTGCGACAGCGCCACCACCGGCACTCCGAGCTCCTTGGCGAGCGCCTTGAGGCTGCGCGAGATCTCCGAGAGCTCGGTCGCGCGGTTCTCGTCGCGCCTGCCGTCGGTCACCATGAGCTGCAGGTAGTCGACCACGATCAGGCCGAGCTTGCCGTACTGCCGGGCGAGCCGCCGCGCGCGCGAACGCAGCTCGAGCGGATTGAGCGAGCCGGTCTCGTCGATGTGGATCGGCGCCTCGTGCAGCTTGCCGAGCGCGTCGGCGAGCTTGCTCCAGTCTTCGTCCGTGAGCCGGCCGGTGCGCAGCTTGTGCTGATCGATGCGGGCCATCGCGCCGAGCATCCGCGCGGCGAGCTGGGTGCCCGACATCTCCATGCTGAACACCGCCACCGGGCGCTTCTCGGCCACCGCGACGTGCTCGGCGAAGTTGAGCGCGAACGCGGTCTTGCCCATGCTCGGCCGGCCGGCGACGATGATGAGGTCGCCCTCCTGCAGCCCCGAGGTCATGCGGTCGAGATCGCTGAAGCCGGTGGCGACGCCGGTGATGTCGCTCGGGTTCTCGCGGCTGTAGAGGAAGTCCACCCGCTCCATCACCTGCGACAGGAGCTGGTGGATGCCGCTGAAGCCGGCGCGCCCGCGGCTGCCCGCCTCGGCGATCTGGAACACGCGCGACTCGGCCTCGTCGAGCAGCTGCCCGACCTCCTTCCCCGAGGGATTCAGCGCGCTGTCGGCGATCTCCGCGCCGACCGCGACGAGCTTGCGCATGACCGCGCGGTCGCGGACGATCTCCGCGTAGCGGCGGATGTTGTGCGCGGACGGGGTGTTCTGCGCGAGCGTGCCGAGGTAGGTCAGCCCGCCGGTGCGATCCTTGTCCTCGCTCGCCTCGATCGACTCGGCGACGGTGACGACGTCGGCCGGGGCGCCGCGCTCGATCAGCCGCGCGATGTGCCGGTAGATCCGGCGGTGGTCGTCGCGGTAGAAGTCGTCGAGCGCGAGGACGTCGCCGATCCGGTCCCACGCGCCGTTGTCGAGGAGGAGCCCCCCGAGCACCGACTGCTCCGCCTCGATCGAATGCGGCGGAACGCGCAGCGCGACGAGCTGGGAGTCGGCGGCCGCCGCCGACTGGGCAACCGGGGCCTGGGTGAGAATCTGCGCCATGCGGGCGATGGGAAACGCGCCGGGCGATTCTACGCGCGCGCGCGGGCGCGGCAAGCCCGCCGCGGGCGCCTCAGGCCGCCTGCTCGCCGAGCACCGAGACGGTGATGTGGACCAGCACGTCGCTGTGGAGCGCGAGCGCGATCGGGTAGTCGCCGATGGCCTTGAGCGGCCCCTGCGGCAGGCGGATCGCCGAGCGCTCGACCTCGTGGCCGAGCCCCTGCAGCGCCTCGGCGATGTCGTAGGTCGAGACCGAGCCGAACAGCCGCCCGTCGGCCCCGGCCTTGCGCGTGACCTGGACCGTCAGCCCGTCGAGCTGCGCCGCGCGCGCCTGCGCCGCGCCGAGCGCGTCGGCCTGCGCCCGCTCGAGGTCGCCGCGGCGGCGCTCGAACTCGGCCAGGTTCTCGGGCGTCGCGCGCCGCGCCTTGCCCTGCGGGATCAGGAAGTTGCGGGCGAAGCCGTCCTTCACCTTCACCACGTCGCCCAGCGACCCGAGGTTGACGACCTTCTCCATCAGGATGACCTGCATTGCCCGAGTCCGCCCTAGTGAAGATCGGTATACGGCAGGAGCGCGAGGTAGCGCGCGAGCTTGATCGCCTCGGACAGCTGCCGCTGGTAGCCGGCCTTCGTCCCGGTGATCCGCGCCGGGATGATCCGGCCGTTCTCGTTGATGAAGTCCTTCAGGACGTCGACGTCCTTATAGTCGATCCACACCACCTTCTCGGCGGTGAACCGGCAGAACTTGCGCCGCTTGAAGAGCTGGCGCGAACCGCCGCGTTCCCGGCCGCGGCCATCCTTGCCTTTGTTGTTGCGGCCGCCGCTGCGGCCTCTGGAGGGTGGGGGCATCTTCGCTCACTCCTTTCCTTCGACGAACTTCACTTCGTTCACGTGCAGCACGAGCCGGCGGCTCTGCCTGCCCTTCGGTGCGAGGAAACCGGCCAGCCTGAGGCCGATTCCGAGCGGCGCCGCCGCGATCACTTTCGCTTCCCCCTCGACCGCCAGGCACTCCAGCTCGACCGTCACGTCGCGCTCCGCGCCCGCCTCGACCTGGCGCGACTCGTGCGCGAGGCTGAAGCTCAGGATCGCCAGGCCCGCCGGGGTGTAGCGCAGTGCATCCCTGGCGGCGAGTCGGCCCGCGATGGTGAGCCGGTTCAGCCGGTTCGCGCGCGACAACCGGCGACTCAGGCCGTCGCTTCAGCCGGCTTCGCGCCTTCCTTCGCGCCGTCCTTGGCGCCTTCCCGTGCGCCATCCTTGGCGCCTTCCCGCGCGCCGTCCCTGGCGCCTTCTTTGGCGGCTTCCGGATGGAGCACCGACTTCGCCTTCTCTTCCTTCATCATCGGCGAGGGCGTCGTGACCGGGCCGTCCATCTTCTTGATCAGGTGGCGCAGCACCGCGTCGTTGAACTTGAACGAGTGCTCGAGCTCGCCGCGGGTGTCGGCGTCGCACTCGATGTTCATGAGGACGTAGTGCGCCTTGTGCATTTTCTGCAGGGGATAAGCGAGCTGGCGCCGGCCCCAGTCCTCGAGCCGGTGGATCTTGCCGTTGCGCGCGCCCACCGTGGCCCGGTAGCGCTCGATCATGCCCGGGACCTGCTCGCTCTGGTCCGGATGAACGATGAAGACGATCTCGTAGTGCCGCATGTGCGGGGAACTCCTTTCCTTATGGGTGAGCCTCCCGGGATGCGGAGCCGGTGAGGCAAGGAAGCGGCGGAGTATAGCGGGGCCGGCCGCTGCGCGCAACGAAATCAGCGACTTGGCGGAGCACCGTCGCGCCGGCGGCGCGATTCATAGAGGCAGATCCCGGCGGCGACCGAAACGTTCAGGCTCGCCACCTGTCCGCGCATCGGGATGCGGACGAGGCGGTCGCACCGGTCGCGGGTGAGGCGGCGCATGCCCTCCCCCTCCGCGCCGAGGACCCAGGCGATCCCCTCGGGCAGGTCGGCGGCGAACAGATCGTCGTCCGCCTCCTCGGTAGTCCCGACCACCCACAGGCCCCGCTCCTTCAGCGCATCGAGGGTGCGCGCGAGATTGGTCACCGCTACGAAGGGCACCGACTCGGCCGCGCCGCTTGCAACCTTCGTCACCACCGGCGAGAGCCCGGCGCTCCGGTCCTTCGGGACCACGACCGCATGAGCACCGGCCGCGTCGGCCACGCGCAGGCAGGCACCCAGGTTGTGCGGGTCGGTGACGCCGTCGAGCACGAGGAGTAGCGGCGGCTCGGCGAGCCGCGCCAGCACGTCGTCGAGGTCCGCCCGCTCGTCCCGCGGCCGTACCCGCGCGACGATGCCCTGGTGCCGGCCGCCGCCGTAGAAGCCGTCCAGCCGCCGCGGCGGGACGCGGACGACCCGTACGCCGCGCGCGCCCGCCGCCGCAAGGGTGTCCTCGATCCGCGCGTCGTGGCGGGTCTCGTCGGCGAGGATCTCGAGCACCGACTCCGGGTCGGCGCGCAGGCGCGCGAGCACCGCGTGGAACCCGATCAGGACCCGCGCCTCCTTCATGCGGGGACGAAGTCGATGCGCGCGAGCTCGAGGTCGACCCGCACGACGCGCACCCGCACGCGATCGCCGATGCGGAACTGGCGGCGGGTGCGGTCGCCGCGCAGCAGGTGCCCGACCGGGTCGAACTGGAAGTAATCGTTGCCGAGCTCGGAGATGTGGACGAGGCCCTCGACGTACACGTCGTCGAGCGCGACGAAGATGCCGAAGCTCGTCACCGCGCTGATGGTGCCGGGGAATTCGTCGCCGACACGGTCGCGCATGTAGTAGCACTTGAGCCAGGCCTGGACGTCGCGCGTCGCGTCGTCCGCCCGCCGCTCGGTCATCGAGCAGTGCAACCCGAGCGCCGTCCAGTCGCCCGGATCGTAGGCGCGGCCCGCGAGCGCCGCCTTGATCGACCGGTGGATCACGAGGTCGGGGTAGCGCCGGATCGGCGAGGTGAAGTGGGTGTAGGACTCGTAGGCGAGCCCGAAGTGCCCGACGTTCTCCGGGCTGTACACCGCCTGCTTGAGCGAGCGCAGCAGCACCGTCTGCAGGAGCTGCACGTCGGGGCGCCCCTTCAGGCTCTCCAGCAGCCGGGCGTAGTCCTGCGCGTGCGGCGTCTCGCCCCCGCCGAGCGCGAGGCCGAAGCTCTTCAGGAAGCCGCGCAGCGCCTCGAGCTTCTCCGGCGTCGGCCCCTGGTGCACGCGGTAGAGCGCGGGATGGCCCCGCTCGCGCAGGAAATCCGAGGCGCAGACGTTGGCCGCCAGCATGCATTCCTCGATCAGCCGGTGGGCGTCGTTGCGCGGCCGCGGCACGATGCGCGCGATCTTGCCGTGCGCGTCGAACTCGATCTCGGTTTCGATCGTCTCGAAGTCGATCGCGCCGCGCCGGCCGCGCGCATGGAGCAGCGCCCGGAACACTTCGTCGAGCAGGCGCAGCCGCTCGACCAGCGGCGCGACCGCAGAGGCGATGCGGGCCGGCGCCTGGTAGAGCGCGCCCGCCACCTGGTCGTAGGTGAGCCGCGCGTGCGAACGGATCGCCGCCGGATAGAACTCGTAGCGCGTGAGCTCGCCCCGCGCGCCGACCGCGACGTCGCACACCATCGCGAGGCGGTCCTCGTCCGGATTGAGCGAGCACAGCCCGTTCGACAGCTTCTCCGGCAGCATCGGGATGACCCGGCGCGGGAAGTACACCGAGTTGCCGCGTTCGCGCGCGGCGTCGTCGAGGGCGTCGCGCGCCGCGACGTAGTGGCTCACGTCGGCGATCGCCACCAGGAGCCGGAATCCGCGCCCGGCGCGCTCGCACCAGACCGCGTCGTCGAAGTCCTTCGCCGTCTCGCCGTCGATCGTGACGAAGGCGAGCCCGCGCAGATCCTGCCGGCCCTTCCGGTCGGCGGGCCGCACCGCGCGCGGCAGGCGCGCGGCGAGGCTTTTCGCTGCCGGGGTGAACTCGAACGGCAGGTCGTGCTTGCGGAGCGCAATCTCGATCTCCATCCCGGGATCGCCGAAATCGCCGAGCACCTCGACCACGCGCCCGATCGGCTGCGTCTGCAGACCCGGCTGTACGACCAGCTCGGCGGTGACGATCTGGCCGGGCTTCGCGCCGCCGCTCGCGCCGGGCTCGATCAGGATGTCGTGCTGGATCCGGCGGTCGGCTGCGGCGACGAACGCGACCCCGCGCTCGATGACCAGTCGTCCCACGATCAGGCGGTGGGCACGCTCGACCACCTCCACGATGCGTCCTTCCCGGCGGCCGCGGCGGTCGACGCCGCCCGGGCGGACGAGCACGCCGTCGCCGTGCATGACCTGGCGCATCTCGCCGGGTGCGAGATAGAGGTCCGCGCCGCCGTCATCGGGCACGACGAACCCGTAGCCGTCGGGATGCGCCTCCACGCGCCCGCGCACGACGTCGACCCTCCCGGCGACGAGGATCGCGCCCTTGCGGTTGCGCAGGATCTGGCCGTCGCGCTCCATCGCCGCGAGCCGGCGGGCGAAGGCCTCGGCCTCCTTCCGCCGCACGCCGAGGCGCTGCGCGAGCCGCCGTTCGTCGACCGGGACCGCTTCCTCCTCGAGCGTGCGCAGCACGAGCTCCCGGCTCGGCACCGGCTCGGCGTAGCGCTCGGCCTCGCGTGCGCGTTGCGGATCGGCCGCGCGCCGCGCGGCGGGCGATTGCGCGGCGGTGCGCGCGCGCCGGCGCTTGATCGCGACCGGTCCGCGGCTCATGCGTGGCCCCGGGCCGCACCGGGCGCGGCGAACCGCCTCGCCCTGCTAGAATCCGCGCCGCACGCCGAGGTGGCGAAATTGGTAGACGCACTAGGTTCAGGTCCTAGCGGTGGCAACACTGTGGGGGTTCGAGTCCCTTCCTCGGCACCAGCACTTTCCGCACCGCGCTCCCGCCGCGTGCCGACCGCGTAGCGCGAGTCCAAGCTAAGCCAGCCGCGACGCGAGCTCGCCGGCCGTCGTCAGGTCGTACGGCTCGAACGGCTGGTGGATCCACGGGCTTTCGGCGAGATACTCGGCGTGGTAGTCCGGCTTCACTCTCGAGCAGGCCTTGTACCAGAGCACCGCGGTGCGGATCTCCTTCACCGCCGGATGGCCCGCGGCGAGATGGCGCTTGACGATCTCGAGCGTGACGCCGGAATCGACCAGGTCGTCGACCAGCAGCACCCGGTCGCCGAGCCCGGGCGTCATCATCGCGAGATGCCGCGAGACGTTGATCTCGCCGCGCTGGGTACCGCCCTCCTCGACGTAGGAGCTGGTGAAGATGATCGCGAGCGGCTGCCGGAAGAGGCGCGACACGACGTCGCCGACCCGCAGACCGCCGCGCGCGATGCACACCACCTGGTTGAAGCGCCAGCCCGAAGCGTGCACCTGCGCCGCGAGGCGCTCGATCGACCGGTGGTAGTCGGACCAGCTCACGTAAAGGTCGGCCATTGCCTTCGCCCGCTCGGGCCTACCAGTTTGATGCAAAAGGGGCCACAGCCCCTTTTGAATCCCCGAATCCAGTGACGCAAAACGCGCGCTTCGCTTTGGCGCAGCGCGCGCGACTGTCGGTGCCCGGTGCCATATCCGCGTTTTGCATCTCGCTGCTAGTGGTACGGATGGCGGCGCACGATCGTCTCCTCGCGGTCGGGGCCGGTGGAGATCATGTCGATCGAGACGCCGCAGATCGATTCGATGCGATCGAGATAGGCGCGTGCCGCAGGGGGAAGATCCTCGAGCCGCTTCGCTCCGACCGTGCTCGCCGACCAGCCGGGCAGATCCTCGTAGATCGGCTCGCAGCGCGCGGTGTCGTCCGCGCCGGCCGGCAGGAGGTCGCTCACTTCGCCGTCGATCGTGTACCCGACGCAGACCTTCAGCTCGTCCATGCCGTCCAGGACGTCGAGCTTCGTGACGCACAGCCCCGACACGCCGTTGATCTGGATCGAGCGCTTCAGGGCGGCGGCGTCGAACCAGCCGCAGCGGCGCGGCCGGCCGGTGGTCGCGCCGAACTCGTTGCCGCGCGCGCGCAGCCGCTCGCCCGTGTCGCCGCCGAGCTCGGTCGGGAACGGACCGGACCCGACGCGCGTGGTGTACGCCTTGGTGATGCCGAGGACGTAGTGGAGCATCTGCGGCCCGACACCGGCGCCTGCCGCGGCCGCCCCGGCCACGCAGTTGCTCGAGGTCACGTACGGATAGGTGCCGTGGTCGATGTCGAGCAGCGCTCCCTGAGCGCCCTCGAACAGCAGGTTCCTGCCCGCACGGTTCGCGTCGTAGAGCGCACGCGGGACGTCGGTCACCATGGGCGCGAGGCGCGGCGCCATCGCAAGCGCCTCGTCGCGGGTGCGGGCGAAGTCCACCGCCGGCGCGTTCAGCCGCCGGGTGAGCACGAAGTTGTGGTAGTCGAGCAGCTCCTCGAGCTTGGCGCTGAAGCGCTCGGGCACGAGGAGATCCTGCAGCCGGATCGCGCGCCGCGCGACCTTGTCCTCGTACGCCGGCCCGATGCCGCGTCCGGTCGTGCCGATCTTCGCCGCGCCGCTCGCCGCCTCGCGCGCGAGGTCGACCGCGGCGTGATACGGGAGAATCAGCGGGCACGCCTCGGAGATCCTGACCCGGCCCTCGAGCGCGACGCCGGCGCGCTCGAGCTCGTCCATCTCCTCGAGCAGCGCGTGCGGCGAGAGCACCACGCCGTTGCCGATGTAGCAGGTCACGCCGGGGTGCAGGATGCCCGACGGAATGAGGTGCAGGACGGTCTTGCGGCCGCCGATGACGAGCGTGTGGCCGGCGTTGTGGCCGCCCTGGAAGCGCACCACCCCCTGCGCGTGCGGGGTGAGGAGATCGACGACCTTGCCCTTGCCCTCGTCCCCCCACTGGGTGCCGATGACGACGACGTTGCGGGCCGCGTCGCGAGCCATCAGAGCGCCTCGACTTCCCATTTGCCGGCGCGTAGCGCGAGCCGCCGGTCGCAGCCGAGCTCGACCCGCGTCGCTTCGTGCCCGGGCAGCTCCTGCACGACCACATCGCCGGCCGCGCGCAGGCGCTCGACCGCGGCCGCGAGACCGGCATCGCCGCCGGCCGGCGCGAGGATCGCGCCCGGCCGCGGAACCGGCGGCGCCGCGCGGACGAGCTCGCGCAGGTCGAGCGAGAAGCCGGTCGCCGGCCGCGCGCGGCCGAACGCCTTGCCGACCTCGTCGTAGCGGCCGCCGAGCGCGATCGCGCTCGCGAGTCCACCCGCATACGCCGCGAACACCACGCCGCTGTGGTAGTGATACCCGCGCAGGTCGGCGAGGTCGAGGCTCATGGCGATGCCGTTCTCCCGCACAAGGCGGTCGAGGTCGGCGAGGGCGGCGCCGATTTCCGGGTAGGCGGGCAGCGACGCCGCCGCGCGCGCGAGCACTTCGGCCCCGCCGTACAGCTCCGGCAGGCGCCGCAGCGCCTCGCGCGTGGCCGGCGCGAGCCCCACGGTCAGCGCCTCGATGCCGGGACGATCCTTCGCGAGCAGCGCCTCGAGCACGTCCGCTTCGAGCTCCGGCGGCACGCCGCCGCGGCGCGCGATCGCGCGGAACACGCCGACGTGCCCGACGTCGAGCCGGACATCCGTCAACCCGCACGCGGCGAGCGCGGCACGCAGGATCCGCTGGATCTCGACGTCGCTCTCGATGCCGGCGTGGCCGTAGATCTCGGCGCCGATCTGCAGCGGCTCGCGCGTGGCGGTGAGCCCGCGCGGCCGCGCGTGCAGCACCGTACCGCAGTAGCAGAGCCGCGCCACCCCGGCGCGGTTCAGCAGGTGCGCGTCGATCCGCGCCACCTGCGGAGTCATGTCCGCCCGCAGCCCCATCGTGCGGCCCGACATCTGGTCGACGAGCTTGAACGTCCGCAGATCGAGGTCGTGGCCGGTGCCGGTCAGCAGCGACTCGATGTACTCGAGCATCGGCGGCGACACCAGCTCGTAGCCGTGGACGCGGAAGAGCTCGAGGAGGCGCCCCCGGTAGGCCTCGATCGCGCGCGCGGCGTCGGGCAGCACGTCCTCGACGAACTCGGGCAGGAGCCAGGTACGCATGGAGCCCGCGTTCTTGACAGCGCCCGCGCCGCTAGGCGCGGGCGAACGCGATGAGCGCGAGCCCGGCGAGCATCGACGCCAGGCCGAAGAAGCGGATCTGCCCGTCGCTGAACTGGAGGATGCGCCGGAACATGTCGCGCCAGGAGGCGGGGGCGAGGAACGGGAGCGCGCCCTCGATGACCAGCATCAGGCCGACCGCCATCAGCACCGTGGCGATCACTTGGCCGGCGGGCGGCTCGCGCCGGGGCCCCGGAAATACCGGAAGAAGTCGGAATTCGGGTCGAGGACGAGGACGTCCGAGCGGTTGCGGAAGCTCGCGCGGTAGGCCTCGAGGCTGCGGTAGAACGCGTAGAACTCCGGGCCCTCGCTGAAAGCCTTGGCGTAGATCGCGGCCGCTTTGGCGTCGCCCTCGCCCTTCACCCGCTGGGCGTCGCGGTAGGCCTCCGCGATGATGACCTCCCGGTCGCGGTCGGCCTCCGCCCGGATCCGCTCGGCTTCGGAGGCGCCCTGCGAGCGCAGCTGCGCCGCCACCGCGCGGCGCTCGGCCTCCATCCGGCGATAGACCGACTCGCTTACGTCCTGCGGCAGCTCGACCCGCTTGAGCCGGACGTCGACGATCTGGATGCCGAACGCCTTGGCGTCCTGCACCACTTTCTCGCGCACGATCTGCATGATCTTGTCGCGCTCGCCCGACACCACGTCCTGGACGTTGCGCCGGCCGATCTCCTCGCGCAGCACCGAGTTCACCACCTGGTTCAACCGCGAGCGCGCCCGCGCCTCGTCCCCGTTCATGCTGATGTAGTACTGGCGCACGTCCTCGATGCGCCACTTCACGAACGAGTCGACCAGCAGGTTCTTCTTCTCGGAGGTGACGAAGCGCTCGGTGTCCGGCTCGTCGATGGTGAGGATGCGATTGTCGAAGAAGCGCACGTTCTGGATGAGCGGCCACTTCGCCCGCAGGCCCGGCTGGGTGATGACTTCCTTGATTTCGCCCAGCTGGAAGACGATGGCGTTCTCGCGCTGGTCGACGGTGAAGAGCGCGAGGCTCGCGAGCACCATCGCGACGAGGAAGACCCCGATGACCGCGCCGAGGCCCGTTCTCACGGCCGTCCCTCCCGCTCGCGCGAGCGCAGCGCCTCGCGCGAGCGCCCGGTCGCCTCCGGCGTCGGCACGACGTCGCCGGCGCCCGGCTTGCCCCCGCCCACCACGTCCGGCAGCGCGGCGGCCGACATCTGCACGATCTTGTCGAGCGGCAGGAACAGCAGGTTGCCGCCCGCCTTCGCGTCGATCATCACCTTGCTCGTGGCGGTCAGGATCTGCTGCACCGTCTCGAGGTACATGCGCTCGCGCGTCACCGCCGGCGCGCGGTTGTACTCGACCAGGACCTGCTTGAAGCGCGACGCGTCGCCCTCGGCCGCCGCGACCACGCGCTGGCGATAGCCGTTCGCCTCCTCGGTGAGCCGCGACGCCCCGCCGCGCGCCTTGGGCACCACGTCGTTGTAGTACGCCTGGCCCTCGTTTTTCGCGCGCTCCTGGTCCTGCTTCGCCTTGACCGCGTCGTCGAACGCCGCCTGCACCTGCTCCGGCGGCTGAGCGTTCTGCATCGTGACCCGGCTGATCAGCACGCCGGTGCGATACCGGTCGAGGATGTCCTGCATCAGCTTCTCGGCGCGCGCGGCGATCTCCTCGCGGCCCTCGTAGAGCACGAAGTCCATGCTCGACTTGCCGACGATCTCGCGGAACGCCGTCTCGGCGACCTGCATCACCGTCTCGTCCGGGCGCCGCACGTTGAAGAGGTAGTCCTCGGGGTCCTTGATCGTGTACTGCACCGCGAACTGGATGTCGACGATGTTCTCGTCGTCGGTCAGCATCAGCGCCTCGCGCAGCACCTTCGACTTCACGTTGTTGCGGTAGCCGACCTCGATCGTGCGCACCTGGCTGATGTTGACGATCTCGTGCGACTGGATCGGGTACGGCCAGCGCCAGCGCAGGCCCGGGTCGGTCGTCTGCGTGTTCTTCCCGAACGTGAGCACCACGCCGCGCTGGCTCGCGTCGACGATGTAGAAACCGCTCGCGAGCCAGACCACGAGCACGAGGAAGAAGAGGAGGCCCGCGCCGCCGCTCAGCTGACGGAAGCTCGGCGGCTCGCCCCCGCCCGCGGGCGCGCCGCCGCCGCGCCGGCCGAAGATCGCCGCGAGGCGCTGGTTGAAGTTGCGCCACAGCTCGTCGAGGTCGGGTGGGCCCTGCTTGCCGCCGCCCCCGCCGCCGCCGCGGCGGCCCCATTGCGGATCGTTAAGGGACATGAACGTCGGCGACGTCGGTGACGTCGGTGGCTGCGGTGGCGTCCATAGCGTCGGAGCGGGTCGTCGTCGGTCGGGATGCGGTCTTCGCGGTTGCCGCCTCGGCGAGCGCCTGGCGCAGATCGTCCAGTCCGGCGCTCGTGCGCGCGCTCATTCGGACGCGCGCGATCCTACCACACTCTTCCCGGTCGACCCCCGGCCCGACGCCGTTCAGGTCGATCTTGTTCCAGACGACGAGCTGCGGGATCGCCTCCGCGCCGATCTCCGCGAGCACGCCGTTGACCGCAGCGAGCTGGCCCTCCCGCGTCGGGTTCGACGCATCGACCACGTGCAGCAGGAGATCGGCGTGCACCGTCTCCTCGAGCGTCGCCCGGAACGCCGCCACCAGCGAGTGCGGCAGGCCGCGGATGAAGCCGACGGTGTCCGAAAGGGTGATCTCGCCCGCCGCGGGCAGGTAGAGGCGCCGCGTCGTCGTGTCGAGCGTGGCGAACAGCTGATCCGCGGCGTACGCGCCGGCGCGCGTGAGCGCGTTGAAGAGGGTCGACTTCCCGGCGTTGGTGTAGCCGACGATCGACACCGACAGCACCTCGCCGCGCATGCGTGCACGCCGCTGCACCGTGCGCTGCCGGCCGAGCTTCACGAGCCGCTCCTTGAGGAGCTTGACGCGACGCCCGATCAGCCGGCGGTCGGTCTCGAGCTGGGTCTCGCCCGGGCCCCGCAGGCCGATGCCGCCTTTCTGCCGCTCGAGGTGCGTCCAGCCGCGCACGAGCCGCGTCGCGAGGTGCTGGAGCTGCGCGAGCTCGACCTGGACCTTGCCTTCGTGCGAGCTCGCGCGCTGCGCGAAGATGTCGAGGATGAGGGTCGTGCGGTCGACGACGCGGCACTCGAGGCGCCGCTCGAGATTGCGCTGCTGCGCCGGCGACAGCTCGTTGTTGAAGATGACGAGCGCGGCGAGCGACTCCGCGCGCACCCGGGCGATCTCGTCGACCTTGCCAGTGCCGGCGAAGAGCGCGGGGTCGGGGCGCGACCGGCGGCCCTCGACGACCGCGCGCACCGGGATGCCGGCGCTCGCGGCGAGGAGGCGAAGCTCCTCGCGGCTCTCGGCGTGGTCGGCGGCGCCGAAGTCGAGCGCGACCAGCACCGCGCCGGACGGCGCACCGGCGCTCGCCCGCGCGGCCGCGCCGGCGCGCCCGGCGCCCGGGCGAGGCGTGCTCCCCGCCACTACCCGGGGAACGGGCTGGGAAACATCAGGAGTCGCCGCCGTGGTCCAGGTTCAGATTGACCGGTCGCGAGGGAACCACGGTGGAGATGGCGTGCTTGTAGACCATCTGGGTCACGGTGTTCTTGAGCAACACGACGTACTGGTCGAACGACTCGATCTGGCCCTGGAGCTTGATCCCGTTGACGAGGTAGATCGACACCGGGATGTGCTCCTTGCGCAGCGTGTTCAGGAAGGGGTCTTGTAGGAGTTGTCCCTTGTTGCTCATGGCCGCTCCGGCGTTGTTTTGAGGTTTTACTTTAGCGCGTTTCGGGAGCCCTCGCCATCGCGACCGCCCCCGGATGGGACTATTGCCGGACGTAAGGGTTCCGCCCGGTGCGGAACTCGATCCGCAGCGGCGTCCCCGCGAGGTCGAAGACCTGGCGGAACACCCCCTCGAGGTAGCGGCGGTAGCTCGCCGGCACGGCGCCGAGCGCCGTGCCGTGCACCACGATGATCGGCGGGTTGCGCCCGCCCTGGTGGGCATAGCGCAGTTTCGGCCGCGCGAGGCCGGCACGCGGCGGCGCCTGCCGCGCCACGGCGTCGATCAGCGTGCGCGTGAGGCGTGGGGTGGGCAGCTTCACCATCGCCGCGCGGTACGCCTCGTCGACGGAGGCGAGCAGCGGCCGCAGGCCCTCCCCCGCGAGCGCCGAGATGAAGTGCAGCCGGGCGAAGGCGAGAAAGCCGAGCTTGCGCTCGATCGCTCGCCTCGCCGACTCGCGCGCGTACCCGTCGAGGCCGTCCCACTTGTTCGCCGCCACGACGAGTGCGCGTCCCTGCTCGAGCACGTAGCCGGCGAGATGGGCATCCTGGTCGCCGATGCCGTCGGCGGCATCGACCACGAGGATTGCCACGTTCGCCCGGTCGATCGCCTGCATCGTCTTCACCACCGAGAACTTCTCGACCGATTCGAACACCTTGCCGCGCTTGCGCACCCCGGCGGTGTCGACGAGCACGTAGCGCCGGCCGTAGCGCTCGAACGGCACCTCGATCGCGTCGCGCGTCGTGCCCGGCGAGTCGAACACGATCATGCGGTCCTCGCCGAGCAGGCGATTCACCAGCGTCGACTTGCCCACGTTGGGCCGGCCGACCACCGCGACCCGCGGCACCCGGTCCGCCGGCTCGGGCTCGGCTTGCCCCTCGGGCCCGGCCGGGAACTCTTCGAGCACCGCCTCGATCAGCGCGGCGACGCCGTCGCCGTGGGCGGCCGAGATCGCGTGCGGGTGCCCGAGGCCGAGCTCGTGGAACTCCGCGGTCGCGATCGCGGCGTCGCGGCCTTCGGCCTTGTTCACGAGCACCCACACGCGCGCGCGCGCCTTGCGCAGCTCGGCGGCGATGCGCAGATCCTGCGGCGTCAGGCCGTCGCGCGCATCGACGACGAAGAGGATCGCGTCGGCCTCCGCGAGCGCGGTCGCCGCCTGCCGCGCCATCTCGCCGAGCAGCCCGTCCTTCGCGACCGGCTCGAGCCCGCCGGTATCGACCGCGTAGTACGGGCGGGCCCCGAGCCGGCCGTCGCCGTAGTGGCGGTCGCGCGTGAGGCCCGGCGAGTCGGCGACCAGGGCGTCGCGCGTCCGGGTGAGCCGGTTGAAGAGCGTCGACTTGCCGACGTTGGGCCGGCCGACGATCACGAGCGTGGGCTTCACCGCAGCGCGCGCTCCGCGGACCTCAGCGCACCGCGAGCGCGACCACCGTGCCGCCGGTGGTCTGCACCAGGAAGCCCTTCCCGAACGGCACGGGCGCGCTGCGGATCGGCGAGCCGTCGGTCGCCGTGCGCGCGACGAACGCCCCGGTATCGCGCGCGAGGAAGTGGACATAGCCCTGCAGGTCGCCGACCGCGACGTCGGTGCCGAGCGGCAGGGGTGCCGAGAGGTTGCGGTTCGTGAGCCGGTCCTGGCGCCACAGACTGCGGCCGGTCGTCCGCTCGAGCGCCGACACCGCGCCGCGGTCCTCGCTCACGAACACCGCGCGGCCGTCGACGCCGAGCCCGCTGGAGGACGACATGTCGCGGGCCCAGACCTGGTTGCCGTTGCCGAGGTCGAAGCAGGCGACCCGGCCCTGGAACGCGACCGCGCAGGTCTCGCGCTCGCCGACCCAGGGCAGCCCGATCACGTCGGTGACGCGCTCGAGCTCGGTCGTGCCCTTCGGCACCGACACCGTACCCTCCCAGCGCAGGCCGCCGTTCGCGACCGAGAGCGCGACGAGCTTGCCGCCGGAGAAGCCGGCGAAGACGAAGCCGCTGCGCACGACCACGCCGGCGGCGCTGCGCACGCCGAGGGCCGGCGCGGCGCGCTGGTAGAGCCAGCGCCGGCGGCCGTCGCGCGCATCGAGCGCGAAGATCCGGCTGTCCGCGCTGCGCACGACCACGAGGTCCCCCTCCACTACCGGCGGCGCGAGCACCTCGCTCGATACCCGGGCCCGCCACACGACCCGGCCGTCCGCGTCGAGCGCGATCACCTCGCCCTCGATCGAGCCGACCACGACGAGCTTGCCGTCCGATCCGACGCCGCCCGCGAGCGCGCTCGGCAGGCGCACCTGCCAGACCTGCCGGCCGGTCGCCGCGTCGAGCCGGGTGACCTGGCCGTCGGCCGCCGCGGCGAAGACGGCGTCGCCGGCGGCCACGGGACTGAACGCGGCGTCGCGCCCGCGGCCGACGCCCGCCTGCCACAGCACGCGGACCGGAACCGGATCGCGGATCTCGGCGAGCGGCGCCGGCGGCGGCGGCTTCGAGCGGGTGAACCAGTCGAGCGGGTTGAAGCGCATGCTCTCGCAGCCGCCGAGCGCGAGCACGGCGGCGGCAAGGAGCGGCACGGCTGCCGCGGGCGGCACCAGCCGCCAGTGCCGGTGCGGGCCGCCGCCAGGCGTCATTGCGCTCCCAGCCCGTCGAGCTTGAGCTGGACGAGCTCGCGCGCCGCGTCCTCGCCCGGCTTCAGTTTCGCGAGTGCGCCCGCATACGCGGTGCGCGCCTCGGCCGGCTTGCCCTGCGCGGCGAGCACGTCGCCGCGCGCGTCCTCGAACAGGGCCTCGAGCGCCGGCTCCGGCTTCGTCCCGAGCACCTTGAGCGCCTCGTCGAAGGCCTTCTCGTCGATCAGCACGTTGGCGAGCCGCAGCCGCGCGAGCGCCTGCACTCCCGGGTCGCGCGCGTTCTCGACCGCCCACGCGAGCTGCGCGCGGGCGGTCTTCAGATCGCCGCCGGCGAAGTGCACCTTGCCGGAGACGAGCGCGCCGAGCGGCGCGTACGCCGAGCGCGGGTACTGCTCGATCAGCGCGCCGGCGAGGTCGCGCACCTTCTTCGCGTCGTTCGCCGTTGCGGCCTTCTGCAGCTCGCCGTAGACGACGCTCGCCTGCGCCGCCTGCGAGCCCTGGTACCAGACCCAGACGCGCCAGGCGGCGAACACCAGCGCCGCGGCCGCGAGCGCGAGCGCGATCAGGGTGCCGTACTGCTTCCAGAACGCCTTCAGCTCGGCGAGCTGTTCCTGTTCCTCGAGGTCGTAGGAGCTCATTCGCCTTCTTCCGCGTAGATCAGTTCGGTGAGCAGCGCCGGCAGGTGATCGAGCGGGACCCGGGTCTGGCCGCGCTCGTCGCGCAGCGGCTTCACGCTCGCGTCGCCGGCGGCGGCTTCGTCGTCGCCGACGATCACCGCCACCTCGGCGCCGCTCGCATCCGCGCGGCGCATCTGCGCCTTGAAATTTCCGCCGCCGCAGTGCTGGACGACCGCGAAGCCGTGATCGCGCAGCCGCTCGGCGACGGTGAACGCGAAGCGATCGGCCGCCTCGCCCTGGTGAACCAGATAGACCTCGCAGGCTTCGCCGCCCGCGGCCGGGGCCGCCGATTCGCGCACGAGCGCGATCAGCCGCTCGACGCCCATCGCGAAGCCGGCCGCAGTCGAGGGCTTGCCCCCGAGCTGGACGAAGAGGCCGTCGTAGCGGCCGCCGCCGCACACGGTGCCCTGCGCGCCGAGCCGGTCGCTGATCCACTCGAACACGGTGAGGTTGTAGTAGTCGAGGCCGCGCACGAGGCGGTGGTCGATCGCGTACGGGATCGCGGCGTCCTTCAGCACCGACTGCACGCCGTCGAAGTGCTTGAGCGACGCTTCGCCCAGGTAGTCGAGCAGCTTCGGCGCGTCCGTGACGATCGCCTGCAGCGCCGGGTTCTTCGTGTCGAGCACGCGCAGCGGATTGGTCACGAGCCGCCGGCGCGAGTCCTCGTCGAGATCGGCCGCGTGCCGCTCGAGATAGGCGACCAGGGCGTCGCGATGCGCGCGTCGCTCCGCGATCGCGCCGAGCGAGTTGAGATGCAGACCGATGCCGTCGAGGCCGAGGTCGCCCCACAGCCGCGCGCACATGAGGATCAGCTCGGCATCCACATCGGGGCCGGGTACGCCGAGCACTTCCACGTCCACCTGGTGGAACTGGCGGTAACGCCCCTTCTGCGGCCGCTCGTGGCGGTACATCGGCCCCATGGTCCAGAGCCGCTGCGGGCCGGCATGCAGGAGCGAGTGCTCGATCGTCGCGCGCACGATCGAGGCGGTCACTTCCGGACGGAGCGTGAGGTGCTCGCCGTTCAGCTCGTCGACGAAGCTGTACATCTCCTTCTCGACGATGTCGGTCGCCTCGCCGATCGCGCGGCGGAAGAGCGCGGTCTGCTCGAGCAGCGGCGTGCGGACGTTGCGATAGCCGTAGCTCCGCGCCCAGTCGCGCACCGTCTCCTCGAAGCGCTCCCACAGCGCCGCCTCGTCCGGGAGGATGTCGTTCATCCCCCGTACCGCCTGCAGGGTCTGGGTCATCGGTTTCGCGCGGGTGCTGCTACGCCACGACCTTCGCGGGGCTCGCCGGCTCGCCCTGCCGCCCGCTCCCGCCCGGGCCGTACGTCGTGCGCACGTACTCCTCGACGATCGCCTGGAACTCCTCGGCGATCGCCGCGCCCTTGAGGGTGACGGTCTTCGCGCCGTCCACGTACACCGGCGCGACCGGCCGCTCGCCCGAACCCGGCAGGCTGATCCCGACGTTCGCGTGCTTCGATTCGCCGGGACCGTTCACGACGCAGCCCATCACCGCCACGTGCATCGTCTCGACGCCGGGGTAGCGCTCGCGCCACGCCGGCATCTGCGCGCGGAGGTAGCTCTGGATCTTCGCCGCCAGCTCCTGGAAGAACGTGCTCGTGGTGCGGCCGCAGCCGGGGCAGGCAATCACGAGCGGCGCGAACGACCGCAGCCCCATCGTCTGCAGCAGCTCCTGCGCGACGACCACCTCGCGCGTCCGGTCGCCGCCCGGATCGGGGGTCAGCGACACGCGGATCGTGTCGCCGATCCCCTCCTGGAGCAGCACCGCCATCGCCGCGGTCGAGGCGACGATGCCCTTCGAGCCCATGCCGGCCTCGGTGAGCCCGAGGTGCAGCGGGTAGTCGCAGCGCCGCGCGAGCTCGCGGTAGACCGCGATCAGGTCCTGCACGCCGCTCACCTTGCACGAGAGCACGATCCGGTCGCCCGCGAGCCCGAGCTCCTCGGCGCGCGCCGCGCTTTCGAGGGCCGAAGCGATGAGCGCCTCGCGCATGACCGCGTCCGCATCGCGCGGCGACGCTCTGGCCGCGTTCTCGTCCATCAGCCGGGCGAGCAGCGCCTGGTCGAGGCTGCCCCAGTTGACCCCGATCCGCACCGGCTTCGCGTGGCGGCACGCCGTCTCGATCATCGCCCCGAACTGCTCGTCGCGCTTCGCCCCGCGCCCGACGTTGCCGGGATTGATCCGGTACTTCGCGAGCGCGCGCGCGCAGTCGGGAAACCGGGTGAGCAGCTTGTGGCCGTTGAAGTGGAAGTCGCCGACCAGCGGGACGTTGCAGCCCGCGGCATCGAGCTGTGCCCGGATCGCCGGCACCGCCGCGGCCGCCTCGTCGGTGTTCACGGTGATCCGCACCACCTCGGAGCCGGCGCGCGCGAGCTCGAGCACCTGCGCGGCGGTCGCGGCCGCGTCGGCGGTGTCGGTGTTGGTCATCGACTGCACCATCACCGGCGCGTCGCCGCCGACCGGGACGTGCGCGATCCAGACCTTGCGCGAGCGGCGGCGCGTCACCGTCGCCCCCCCGCCTACTTGAGCGTCAGGCGCGCGACGTCGGTCCGCGTGAACGGCGCCAGATCCACGTCGGCGTTGTTGTAGCGCAGCTTCACGCCGGTGGCGTTGCCGATGACGATCGAGAACGGCCCCTCGCCCACCACGTTGCGGCGGCTGCCGGGCGGATTGAGCTGGGAGAACACGATGCGGCCGTCGGCGTCCTTGATCTCGACCCACGACTCGCGGTCGAACACGAGCTCGATCCGCTTCGCGTCGAGGACGGTTTCGTGCTGGAACACGCCCGCCCGCGGCGGCGGTGCCGCGGCGACGATCGGGGCCGGGACCGGGACCGCCGCCGGCGCTGCGGCCGGCGGCGGCGAGGCCGTCGGTGCCGTTTCGGGCTGCGGGGTGGCGACCGGCGCGGAAGCCGGCGCCTCGCGTGCCGGCTCCGGGAGGCGCGGCGCGGCCGCGCCCGCCGACGGCCCGCCCGGACGGAAGAGCCACTCGGCGACCACGCTCACGACCGCGATCACGACGAACGCCGACAGCACAACGTACACGAGCGAGCCGCGCGGCGCGGCGCGCGGCATCGGCACCGCCATCGCCCGCGGCTGCATCGTCACCGGCCCGGTCCGCAGCCGCTCCTGGAGCGCCTCGAGGAACGGGCCGGGATCGGCGCCGATGAGCTTCGCGTAGGCCCGGATCATGCCGCGCACCATGGCCGGGCCGGAGAGCGCGTCGTACCGGTCGGCCTCGAGCGCCTCGATCTGGCGCGGCGAGAACTTGAGCCGCAGCGCGACCTCGGTGACGGTCATGCCGCGGGCCTGGCGCGCCGCGGCGAGGAGGCGCCCCGGGCTCTTCGGCTCGTCCGGAGGGGGCGTCGTGGGGACGTCGCTCATCGTCAGTCGTAGTCGCCCTTGAGCAGCGACTGGTACTCGCTCGAGTTCGCGTAGCGGCGCCGGAGCTGCGTCGCGAGGCTCGCCTCCGCGGCGCGGTCGCCGAGCTTGCGCTCGATCCGCAGCGCGAGCCACAGCGACTCCGGCGTCGGCTCCGGCAGGAGCTTGTTGTAGCGGCCGACGAGGTCCTTCGCCTGCGAGAGCTGCCCGCGGCGATAGAGGATGTCGGCGTACGGAATCATCGCCTGGGCGTTGTTGGGGTCGATCCGCAGCGCGCGGTCGAGGTACTGCGCCGACTCGGCCGGGTTGCGCTTCTGCAGACAGCGCCCGATCGCGGCGTAGGTCTTCGACGGGGTCGGGTAGAGCGGGTTCTTGATCGCGTTCAGGAACCACTGGACCGACTGCTGCTCGCGGCCGGTCTGGCACAGGAACCAGCCGTAGTTGTGGTTGAGGTCGGCGTCCTGCGGCGCGAGCTTGAGGCCGCGCTGGAAGCTTGCATCGGCGGCCGCGTCGTCCTTCAGCTCCATGCTCACCAGGCCCTGGACGTTATAGGCCGGCGGATACGTCGGATCGGCGGCGATCGCGATCCGCGCCTCCTCCATGGCGACCCCGAGGTTCCCGAGCTCGAAGTAGGCCGAGGCGAGGTCGGTGTGCGCCTTGGCGCGCGTCCGGCCGTCCTTCGCCTCGCCGATCACCGGCCCGGTGGGCGAGTCGGCGTCGCGCGCGCGCTGCTCGGCCTCGCGCTCGCGCTGGTTCGCGCAGCCGGAGGCGAGGAGCGTCGCCAGTGCCGTCACCGTGGCGACCACGATCGTGCGCGAGCGCATCGTCATTGCACCGCCCGCACGGCGCGCCGCGTTCGATCGAGCACCCGGCCGGCAAGCTGGCCGCAGGCGGCGTCGATGTCGTCCCCGCGCGTGCGCCGCGTCGTGCACACGATGCCGGCGGCGAGGAGCCGCTCGGCGAACCGCCGCGCGACCTCCGGCGGGGAGCGCCGGAAGCCCGCGTGCGGGAACGGGTTGAAGGGAATGAGGTTGAACTTGCACGGCACGTCGGCAACCAGGCGGACGAGCGCGTCGGCGTGGGCCGCGCCGTCGTTCACCCCCGCGAGCATCACGTACTCGAAGGTGATGAAGTCGCGCGGGCTGCGCTCGAGGTAGCGGCGGCAGGCGGCGAGCAGCTCGGCGAGCGGGTACTTCTCGTTCACCGGGATGAGGCGGCTCCGCAGCGCATCGTCGGGGGCGTGCAGGCTGACGGCCAGCGCGACCGGGCACTCCTCGCGCAGGCGGTCGATCATCGGCACGATGCCGACGGTGGAGAGGGTCACCCGGCGGCGCGAGAGGCCGTAGGCGTCGTCGTCGAGCATCAGCCGCAGCGCCGGCACGACGGCGTCGTAGTTGAGCAGGGGCTCGCCCATCCCCATCAGCACGACGTTGCTGATGACCCGCTCGCCGCCGCGTGTCGCGCCGAGGGCGCGATTGGCGAGCCAGAGCTGGCCGACGATCTCGGCGGTCGCGAGGTTGCGGTTGAATCCCTGGCGGCCGGTCGAGCAGAACCGGCAGGCCATCGTGCACCCGGCCTGGGTCGACACGCACAGCGCGCCGCGGTTCGCCTCGGGGATGAACACCGTCTCGACCGCGTTCGAGTCGCCGACGTCGAGCAGCCACTTGCGCGTGCCGTCGGCCGCGACGCTGTCGCCGATCACCGGCGGCGGCGCGACCTCGGCCGCCGCCGCGAGCATCGAGCGCGCGTCCTTGGCGAGATCGGACATGCGGGCGAAATCGGACTCGCCGAACCGGTGCACCCAGCGCAGCACCTGGCGCGCGCGGAACGGCTTCTCGGCGCGCGCGGCGAAGAACGCCGCGAGCGCGGGGGCGTCGAGCCCGAGCAGGTTCACCTTCATTCCAGAATCGGGGGGCATGGCCCCCTTCCCTCCAATCGAATCGGCGCGGAGCGCGCGCCTAGCGCGAGTGGATCTCGCTCGCCGCGAAGAAGAACGCGATCTCGTCCCGGGCGGTCTCCGGCCCGTCGGAGCCGTGCACCGCGTTCGCGTCGATCGACTCGGCGAAGTCGGCGCGGATCGTGCCCGGCGCCGCCTTCTTCGGATCGGTCGCGCCCATCAGCTCGCGGTTCTTCGCGATCGCGCCCTCGCCTTCGAGCACCTGCACCAGCACCGGCCCGGTGGTCATGAACCGGACGAGATCGCGGAAGAACGGCCGCTCGCGATGCACCGCGTAGAAGCCCTCGGCCTCGCGCGGGGACAGCCACCGCATCCGCGCCGCCACCACTCTCAGCCCCGCCGCCTCGAAGCGCGCATAGATCCGGCCGATCGCGTTCTTCGCGACCGCATCGGGCTTGATGATGGAGAGCGTACGTTCCACCGCCATGACTGCTCCCTGGGTTGCACCTGCCGCCTTGCTGGTTGTGCTTGAAACGTGTGCTTGAAACGTGCCGACTAACTCGTTATTTTAACATCGGTTTCGCAGGCTTCTGCCAGAGTTTGGACCGATCCGGAGTCCAGGCGATCGCCCAGCCGCGTTCGCCGGCCCGCGCGGCGGCCTCCGCGGCGATGCCAATGCCCGGAACGGCAACGAGTTTTCCCGCGGCGTACACGAGCGGCAGCCGCTCGCGCTCCCACGGCGGGAGCCCGCTCTCCTGGAGCAGCGCCTTCAGCGTGCGCCGGGGCCGCCGGGGATCGGGCCGGAAGCGCTCGCCGCCGCGCCGCAGCCTGACCTCGATCGGCCCGGCCGCCAGCGCCCGCGCCGCGAGCCCGGCGCCGGCCGTTGCTTTGAACGTGAGCGTGCCGCCCAGTTCCGCGACCCGCCACGCCCGGCGGCCCGGCCAGGCCGCGTGATACCCGCGCGGCGGCGGCGACTGCTCGGGGACGATCCAGACCCCGTCCCGGAACCGCCGCACCTCGGCCCCGTCGAGCGCCAGGCGGACGGCAGCGTCGCCCCGCGCGGTCGCGAGCTGGCGGAGGCACTCGTCGAGGCGGGACGCGGAAGGCGCTTCGATGCCGGCCTGGGCGATCGCCCAGCGGAGCAGGTTCTTCGCCCGCGCGGCCGGCAGCCGGCCCAGGGCGGCCGCGCTCAGCCGGCCCTCGCGCATGGCGGTGCGGGCGTCGATCCCGGCAAGCGCGCGCGCGAGCTCGTGCGCTTCGGCGAGGTGCGCGGCGCTTCGCGCCAGGTTCGAAGCCGCGGCGGGGTTCAGCTCGGCGAGGAGCGGGATCACCCGGGCCCGCACGAGGTTGCGCGCGCGGCGCTCGTCGGCGTTCGACTCGTCCTCGACCCATTCGAGGCCCCGCCCGCGCGCATAGCGCTCGATCTCCGCCCGGCTCGCGCCGAGGAAGGGGCGAAGCAGCACCGGGCCGCCCTTCCCCGGCGGACCCGCCGGCGCCATCCCGGCGAGGCCCGCGGTCCCGGCCCCCCGCACGAGCTGGAGCAGCACGGTCTCCGCCTGGTCGTCGGCGTGCTGCGCGAGCACCACGAAGTCGCTCCGCGCCCGGGCGAGCGCCGCATAGCGCGCACGTCGCGCCGCGCCTTCGAGTCCGAGCCGGCGGTAGGGCGCGAGATCGACGTTCCGGACCGTGCACCTCAGCCCGTAGCGCGCCGCCGCGGCGCGCGCGAAGCGCGCCCAGGCCCGCGCGTTCGGGCTGATCCGGTGATCGACGTGGAGGCAGTCGAGCGCGAACGGATGCTCCGGCGCGAGCCGCGCGAGGAGATCGAGCGCCGCGATCGAGTCGACGCCGCCCGAGAGCGCGAGCGTCAGCCGCGCGCCGCGCGGGACGCGGCGCGCGAGCTCGGCGGCGACGCGGCGCTCGAGGTCACTTCGCCGCGACTTCCTTGAACTTGCCATAGCCCATCAGCCGCTCGAAGCGCGCCTCGACGAGTTCCGCCGGGCTCCTGTCGGCGAGGCCGCGCAGCGCATCCTGCAGCGTCTTTTTCAGCGCCTGCGCCGCGGCGGCGTGGTCGCGGTGGGCGCCGCCCGGGGGCTCGTTCACGATCTTGTCGATCAGGCCGAGGGTCTTCAGGCGGTTCGCGGTGATGCCCAGGTGCTCGGCCGCCTCCGGCGCCATCTCCGCGTTCTTCCACAGGATCGACGCGCAGCCCTCCGGCGAGATCACCGAGTAGGTCGAGTACTGCAGCATGATCACGACGTCGCCGACGGCGAGCGCGAGCGCGCCGCCCGAGCCGCCCTCGCCGATGATCGTGCACACGATCGGCACCTTCAGCTCGGCGAGCACGTACAGGCTGCGGCCGATCGCCTCGGCCTGGCCGCGCTCCTCGGCGCCGATCCCCGGGTACGCGCCAGGGGTGTCGACGAAGGTCATCACCGGCAGCCCGAACTTCTCCGCGAGCCGCAGGAACCGCATCGCCTTGCGGTAGCCCTCGGGCCGCGGCATGCCGAAGTTGCGCACGAGCTTTTCCCTGGTGTCGCGCCCCTTCTGGTGGCCGATCACCATCACCGCCTGACCGTTGAAACGCGCGAGCCCGCCGACGATCGACTGGTCGTCGGCGAACGCGCGGTCGCCGTGCAGCTCCTCGAAGTCGGTGAAGAGCGCGCCGACGTAGTCGAGCGTGTACGGCCGCTGCGGATGGCGCGCGACCTGGGCGACCTGCCACGGCGAGAGCTTCGAGTAGATCTCCTTCGTCAGCGCCTGGCTCTTCTTCTGCAGGCGCGTGATCTCCGCGGAGATGTCGACCGCCGAGTCGTCCTGCACGAACCTGAGCTCGTCGAT
>Ga0187893_10001566_pt1 | contig 54446 bp, 47 predicted proteins | sample MA1701074metaG_FD_139574 | JGI IMG/M metagenome (GOLD analysis project Ga0187893, IMG submission 139574) | White microbial mat communities from a basaltic lava cave in the Kipuka Kanohina Cave System on the Island of Hawaii, USA - MA170107-4 metaG ... | reverse complement strand
GACGGCACACGGTGAACTTTCTGAAGAGATTTGGGTACTTTTGGAGCGAAGGTAAGATTCATCCCTTACCTCAGATTTCCTGACGGCCCCAACCCAGATCTTGGTGGGCCGTCTCTATAGAGCGGAAATTTCGGCGACTTGCCGACCAGTGGCAAGATGAGACGGAGCATATATCGAATATTGTAAAAGCCTGCATGCATCCAGCTTATCAGCATATTATAGGAATCGGTATGCCTGCTGTTCCCCTCTTACTTCGCGAGTTGAAGGAAAATCCAGATCACTGGTTTTGGGCGCTGCATGCTATAACTGAGCAAGACCCTGCGCATTCGGAAGACACTTTTGATGGCGCAGTAGCAGCATGGTTGGAGTGGGGAAGGCACCACGGCTATTTGGAGTAAATGGAGACCCCAGAGAAAGATTTGCGGATTGAGCAGAGATATCCAAAGCTAGAGAGCGGCGGGTATAAGGTTAAGAGTCCTCGTGACCCACGGTATAATTGTGTTGCCTTTGCAGTTGGAGATACCGGGCATTACTGGCAGTTTATGGGATACCCTGGACGCTCAAGAGGCTCATACTTCTGGCCAGATCACATAAAAGGGGATGCTTTAGAAGACTGGATTGAACTATTCAACTTTGTTGGCTTTAGTTTGTGTGAAACGGGAGACCTGGAACCAGATGTAGTAAAAATCGCGATATATGTGGTCGAGGATAATATTCCTACTCATGTCGCCCGCCAAACTCGTTCAGGAAAATGGAAGAGCAAGTTAGGGCGAGGCAAAGATATTGTTCATGATACGCTTGAGTCCCTGGCAGGCGACGTTGAAGATGAATACGGAACAGTAGCGCGGTTTATGAAAAAACGTCGCTACGAATCCGAGGATACTGATGAATAGGCAGGGAGATCGAAATCGATCATTCCGCAAATTTGCCGCATACAGTGAACTGAAAACTACGCTAATCTCACCCTGCGATCGTCTACCCAACTTCATCGAATGCTGCGAACGCATCGAAAGCCTAAATTGACGGCTGCGCTGTCGGGAGTGTTTTTGTTGCGCGCTGCGACCCGGTAGCCTGTGCAGAAATGCTCGTTGCACAAAAACGAACCGCCTCGCATCACGCGCTCGTGTCCCTCGGTCGGGCCTCGCGGGTTTTGCGTCTCGCCACTTTCATACGCTTCATAAGAGAACCAGTCTGCCGTCCACTCCCACGCATTGCCCGTCATATCGAAGAGCTTGTATCCGTTGGGCGGAAACGAGGCCACAGGCGAGAGCCACTTGAATCCGTCTGCCGCCGTGTCTCTCACAGGCCACTTGCCCTGCCAGTAATTCGCCATGAACTTTCCGTCCGGGTTGATCTCTTCGCCCCACGCAAAGGTCTTTCCCTCTGCGCCTCCGCGCGCCGCCCATTCCCATTCGGCTTCCGTAGGCAGCCGCTTGCCCGCCCACTGGGCATAAGCCGCCGCGTCATTCCACGACACATGCACTACAGGATTATTCATTCGTTTGCCGATGTCCGAACGCGCGCCTTCGGGGTGACGCCAGTTTGCGCCGTCGACGCGTTTCCACTCGCCTGTTTTCTGATCGAAGACGGCTGACCATCCCCATTTCTCCGAGTCTGTCAGGTAGCCGGTCGCTTCGACGAATCGCGCGAAGTCGCCGTTTGTCACTTCACGCGCGTCCATCCAGAATGCTTCGACCGAGACGGTGTGAACAGGGCCTTCGTAGGGGAGTCCATCTTCAGTTCCCATCTGAAAACTCCCGGCAGGGATGTAGACCATCCCTTCGGGCGCGCTGGCAATCGTGACCTTCTCGGCGACAGGCACAGTGTCGGTTGCCGCCGCGCGGTTTCCGCAACCAGTCATTGCGCAGGCGGAAGCGATTGCCAGCAACGCCAATATCAGCAGATGATTTTTTCGCATAATTCGATTCGACCAGTCTGGTTATGCGAGGGATGGAAATAATTTCCGATGAAGCGGATAGGTTCGTCAAGCGGATTTTTTCATCGCGCGACGACTGGCGGTCGATAGCGAGGTTGCGTCATCCGACGATTGTTTCCGTCGCAGCTTCGTTCATCACGGATGCAAGCAGTACATAGACGCTTATCCACGCGGCTTTGACCTCCGGCGTGAAAGCCGTTCCCAACCCGCGCTCAAGCGTGGCTATGAAAGCTGTGCCTACCGTCTCGTAGTCTTCGGCCTTCACGCCATAAGCGACGTGCCTGCTGCCCAATGCTTTCAACGAAGGTATGAGCGCGTCGATTCGGTCGAGGCTTTTAACGGCCACTTCGATCATCTGCATCAACCTGCGTCCCTGCCCCTCGATATCGCCTTTGAATAACACTTTGAGCCGGGGGTCGAGTTCGAATAATGTCTCATAAAATATCGCTGCCGCGGTATCGGAAATATTTTTTATCCGGGCGAAGCTCGATCTGACTAATTCTATTTGTTCAGGCGTCATAAATTTTCCCTCTCGAATCGTGGCGCAAGCTGTTAGCTTGCGCGCTCCCCAATTTTCATACTTTCAGGGCGCGCAAGCTAATACATTGGAACCTAAGTTTTCGAACTTTTCCGCGATTTGAGATTTCAAATTTGATATCTCAGAGAAATAGATTCAGCACCGCTGGGTGTTTGAATAAAAAGTCGAATTTTTTAGTTTCCAATGTACTAACAGCTTGCGCTACAGGATTCCTCTCAAATGCCTGGATTCGATAAGCGAGCGGGGCCGAAGGATCAGCCCCGCATGCCGGTTCAACCCATCAACTGAGGGCCGCTATTTCCGAGAAGACTTCGCCGCTTCATTCGACGCGCTGACCTTCTCTGAAGGAAGGAAAGGAATCACTTTGTTTACATCCGCGGCAGAATCATTCTGCTCCTGCGCGACTCGCTCTGAAAGTGACTTTACTGACGGAAGACCGAGCTTCAAAGCGACCGGGCCGTAGTCGGATGACCACTTCGTTTCGCAGGCAAGATCGGCGTAGAAGCCGCCGCCGCCCGGAGCCTGATTGAGTATGCTGTAGTAATCAACAGGAGTGCTGCCGTCGTTGTAGATTTGGAGCAACTCCCATTCGTTGAGTTTCGTGCTCTTGGCATAAGGCCCCATGCTTCCGGCGCTCGTCTGCATTATGACGAAACCGTGTGTGACGTAGACCCAGACCGAAGCTACTATCGGATTCGGATTCGATGGAAGTATTTGCAGGATTCCGGTCTCAACGCCGCCCGCCCTGACTGCGATCATGTACATTCCGCCGCCCGGTCTGGTTGAAGGAACGAGTCTCGTCGATATCGCGCAGCCGAAATTGTCGTTATGCATGCTCCAGCCTGCCGCAGCCGATTCGGGAAATGGGAACGGCAAGGGGCCGCTCCAGTAGGTTGAAGGGCCGTTCGCGCCGACGACTTCAAAGCTGGGATTGGCAAGCAGGTTCGGATGCGCGATGTTGCTGCATATTATGGGAGGGCAACCGTCGCCGCCGAGGGTGACTGCCGGACTCGTCACGGGAAGCGCAAGCGTGATAGCCAGCATTAATGCCAGCGTTAAACTGAAAATACTTCTTCGTGCGTTCATTGTCGTATCTCCTTTAATTCGAGTTTCAAATTTCAATCGTTCTTGCCGCCGGATGCTCTTTTGTGAAAGCAACCACTTTTAATGGATCCTGATCGCTATTCCTGAAGGGAGGCTCGTCGTCCAGGGCTGAAAGCTCGGCTCGCCGTCTCGACGTATCGATATGTTGACGAAGCGGATCGGAAAACAATCATGCTCTTCGTAGACCGGCCTCGTTTGAAGCGCGAAATGTAGATGAGGCTCCGAAGAGTTGCCGGAGTTCCCGACTTTTCCCAACACCTGTCCCTGCGAGACCATCGCGCCTTCCACTATCTCATCAGGTATGGAACCGAACTGAAGGTGAGCGTAGATGGAGGACTCGCCATTCGGGTGTTGTATGATGACGCGATTGCCCGCGCCTCCCCCCGGAGTGATGACTCCTGCGATGAGGTTATCACCCATGTCTTTTTTGACGTGAACGACTACGCCGCCCGCCATAGCGAAGACCTTCTTTCCCCACGCATAGTAGGATTGAGCCGTCTTGAAACCTGACGAAGGAAACGGCGCGTGAGTGCTTCCGCTGGCGTCTCTTATTCCTATATCGTGGGCGTATCTCTGATTGAAAAGAACAGGCTGATCTATCCCGTCCCACCATCTGTGGACGCGTCGATGCACTGAGTAGAGTTCGTGTCCGCTGCCATGAACGTCTCCGTGCGTAGGATGATGATCGGCCATGAACCATTCATGCCCTTTGTCCATTTTCTCAAGCCGATCAAGCCCGACAGGGAAGATATAAGGCATCTCGGTCGAATGAAGTCTCGGCCTGATGGGGAATACGATCTCTCGTTCTTCGTGCAGTATCTTGTCGCGGAACTTCACAGAAACCGTCAAACTCAATGGCAGATCGCTCAACGGATAATCGGTGTAAGGAAGGTAGAACAATACACGCGCACCCTTGGGTATCTGCCACGCGCCCTGATTGTAGACGCCGTTTTCGAAGTAGCCTGCCCAATAGGGCGTAATGTTTTTAAACCCGTCAATGAGGCTGCGAATCCGAACGTTGTACCAGAAATCTTCCGGCGCGCCGGGGAAATCGACCGGCGCGTGAGTGGTATAAAATGCTCGCACCTTCCAGCTAACCAGTTCGATAGGAAACCTGACATTCTCGAAGGTCATTTCGCAATTCAATCGGGCAGTGTCTCCGACTGTCTCATAAAGCGGTTGTATCGGCGTTACGCCCAGATTGTTGATCTCGATTTCCGCCCTGCCGATGGTCGGCAGAAGGATTATCAAGATCAGCAGTGCCTTGATTGATAGATAGATTCTCATCGTTATGTCTCCTGTTTTTAAGTTTGGTTGGGGGCAGCGGATCGATCAGAGCAGATGTTCAGAGTTCGACTTTCAGTCCGCTCGTTTCATCACAAACCGAAACCCGGACTCTGAACAGGTCTTCCTTCTTTCCGCTACCTGATTATTCATTGAGGCGGGCAATCGCCGGGACAATTCGCATTTGTCTCGCCCGCTTCGCAAATGCCGTTTCCGGCTGTCGGAGGGCAATCGCCCGGACAGTTGGCGTTCGTCTCGCCGCGACTCACTTCGCACACGCCGTCTCCGCAGAAAGGCGCAGGGAAGGGAGGCGAGTGCGGCCACAGCGACGGCTGCCCGTTATCGCCCGTGACGAACGGAAACCAGATGGTCAAAACCCACTGCGTTCGATCAAAGGTCTTCGTCCATCCGAGACTGTCGAATTGATGACCGAGCGGCGTCGAATTCTCAAGAGCCGCGAGGCTCGCAAAGTCCGGCACGTTCGGGTCAGGCGGGACTATGCGATCCGTGAAGTAAACGAGTTGGACCAGATTTTCCTGCCTGCTATAGAGCAGCCACACGCTGGTCATACCGCGTCGCGCGGCTTCGCCCACTATCCGATCCAGTTTGTGTTGAAGCGCCTGAGTCTGGTTGTGATCGGGGACGCTCCATCGCTCCGTGCGGACGATGATTCGTTTATCGATCTCATCGAAATGATATCCGCCGATCACTCTCCATGCGTGATAATCGGGACTGAGGAAAATGGGCCTGTCGAAGAAATTGATTCCGTCGAGAATGAAATCGTTCTCGACCCAGTTCTTATAGTTGTGGGCCTCGCGTTCAGTATCGAAGAGATAGCGGCCCCCGCTCAGAAGATTGCCTGTCTCGAAATCGATTCTCAGAGGCAGGTACTTGTTCACCATACCGGGCCTTGCGGCCATGTACATGCGGTCGCGTTCTATGAGGGGCGCAACCTGATCGAGCGGCAGGCTGCCGGGAAGCCCGAAATCGGCGGTGAATGCGCCTTTGGCTTTGATCCTTCCTATGTCCGAGCCGCGCCTGTTGGCTGACGCGGGTTTGTCGTCGGGCCTTTGCGCGGCGAGCGTCGAGAGAGTGCAAACGGCAAGGCAAAGCGCCAGCCGTAATTTCCAACCTTTGATTCGTCGTGTCTTAATCATAGTCGTTTCTCCTCTCCGATATTTTTTTTGACCCGCTTCAAGAGTGCTTCGCGGCTCGGTAGTGAAAGTACTTCAGGTCTAGTGTCGCGTCACCGCGTAGGTATGTAGGTATTTCAGTTTTCAGTTTTCAGTTTTCAGTTTTCAGTTTTCAGCCGTTCGTGATTAGAAGCGAGCAGACACACTGATGCCTGAACCATCGCTCATCGCCGATGCGATGTTTGCTGGAATCCGGGAACTGAAAACTGAAAACTGAAAACTGAAAACTGTTTAGACGAGTCGGTTGAGGACGGCTTTCGCCACGGCTTCGGATTTGGAATGAACTTGAAGTTTTTCGTAGATGCTTCGCAGGTGAAATGAAACGGTGTGGACGCTGACGTTCAATTCTGCTGCCGCTGTTTTGTAGTTATGCCCCTCGACGAGCAGCTTCAACAATCGGGTTTCGTGAGGAGTGAGATCGTAATCGGCTCTTTCGGGCGGGCGTATCTCTCTGAATAGTTCGATCACACGTCTTGCGACTTCGGGCGACATCGGCGCGCCTCCCGACACAACTTCTCTGAGGCTTTCGAGCAGGCGCGCGGGCGGAGTTTTCTTCAATAAATACCCTGATGCGCCTGCGCACATCGCGTCGAATATGCGCTCATCGTCGTCGTAAATGGAGAGCATCAAAAGCAGCATCTCCGGGTGTCGCTCTTTGAGTATGCGAAGTCCCTCGATGCCGCTCATACCGGGCAGTCCTATGTCCATAAGCACAAGGTCGGGCGGTTGAAGGCTTATCTTAGAGAGCGCCTCTTCCATAGAGCCGTAGCTGCCCGTGCAGAGAAAGCCGTCGGTTCCATTGATGAGCATAGTGAGACCCTCGCGTATTTCGCGTCGGTCTTCGATGATCGCTACCCTGATGGTTTTCCCCGTTTGTTCGTCCATGATGACTCCGAAAGCTTGAGCCTAGATTAAACCTGACGATGAGCCTTGTCACTACGCATTTGTGTAGCGGCTATCCGGCGCGAGAGGCTGCGGGGTTGAGCGGCAGTTTCAAATTTATGACAGTGCCTTCGCCGTTCGATACGACCTCGAACCGAGCGCCGATGGCTTCGGCACGCTCCTGCATGCTCACGAGTCCATGTCCGTTGCTTTGCGCAGTGAGATCGAAGCCCGCGCCGTTGTCGGTCACTGTGAGCGCGAGCGAGTTGTCTTCCAATCGAAATTCTATATTCGCTTCCGTGCAATGGGAGTGGCGCGTGAGGTTGTTGACGCTCTCCTTGAAAATCAAAAAGACCTCGCGGCGCACATGCGCGCCGATCCTCACATCCTCGTCCGCGGCGGGAGCGATGAAGCGAAATTTTATGCTGCGCGCCGTGAAGATATTGCTGGCAAACAGGCGCATCCTCTGCGTCAGATCGCTGAGGTGATCTTTTTGAGGATTGATCGCCCAGACTATATCGCTCATCGAATCGATCAATTCGCGCGACGCGCTGGCGATCATCGCCAGAGGTCTGGTGACTGATGAATCATCGCCGGTGTCCCTTTGCGCCACTTCGCTCAGTATTGAAATCTGCGTGAGACTCGATCCTATGTCGTCGTGCAGGTCGGTGGCTATGCGACGGCGCACCTGCTCTATTTCGATGAGGCGTTCTTCGCGGCTCCTTGCCAGAGCTTCCTCCGCGCGTTTGCGCTCTGTTATATCGCGGGCAACGCCCGTGAAGAAATGGCGATCATCTCTTGTGAATTCGCCGAATGAAATTTCAAGCGGCACTTCGCGCCCGCTCTTGTGCAGGCCCGGAAGTTCTATGGCTTCCCACGAGAGATGCCTTCGGCCCGTCTCCAAATATCTGCTGAATCCATTGCGGTGAAGATGGCGCAGGTATTCGGGCATCAGCATTGTGAGATCCTGACCGAGCATCTCCGAGACCTCGTAACCGAACACCGTTTCGGCTGCCTGATTGACAAAGATGATCGTGCCGCAATTATCGACCGTGATGATGGCGTCGGAAGCAGTTTCGGCCAGCGTGCGAAAACGGTTTTCGCTCTCTTTGATCGCTTTGACCCGCGCCGCGCGATAGCGATCAAATGCGAAAACAGACGCCGCTATCAGAATCCCCGCAAGCGTGAGAAACCACCATCGCTGCCATAGGGGAGGCAGTATGCGGAAATCAACACTCGCAGGCGCGAGGCTCGCCGTTCCGTCCGCGCTGACGGCCTGCACGAGGAATCGGTAAGCGCCGGGCGAGAGGCTGGCATAATTGACGGTGCGCTGATTGGTGAGCGGCTTCCACTCGCGGTCTGCGCCTTCAAGTTTATATTGATAGCGAAGCGCATCGCCGAGGCTGAAACTCACGCCGAAAAAATCTATCTCGATCTGATTCTGATCGGCGCTGAGTTCGACGAGCGGCATATTGATTTCGCCGAGATCGGAGACCGGATAAGTCATACCTGCTATTCGCAATCCGCTTATGAGAACGGGCGGCGACGTTGCGGGGCGATCAGGTTCAGGAATCAGGCGCGATAGCCCGTGCGATGTGCCGAACCAGAGAGCGCCCCTGCGGTCGCGGAAAGCGACGTTCACCAGTCCATGCCCAAGCCCGTCGGCTGCCGTGTAATGCCTTATGCGACCCGTGGCCGGATCGAGTCGGTCAAGCCCGCGCCCCGTTCCGATGTAGATTCGTCCCCACTCATCTTCCGTGATGCATGTGATTTGATTGCTCGACAATCCTTCGGCCATCGTGTAAGCGACCAGGCTCGGACTCTCCGCCTGTGGATCGTCTATGCGAATCAATCCGCGCTGGCCCGTCGCTGCCCATAATCTGCCGCTGCGATCAAGATAGAGCGCGCGAACCAAATCCTCAGATAATCCTTCAGCCGCCGCCATCATATCGAATCGGCGCGCTCGGTAACGCATCAGTCCCCCTGTGTAATATCCGATCCAGAGATTTCCCCCTCCGTCTTCGCGAAAAGCAGTCGGCGCGGCCAGCGGGATATTGTCAGACTTTGAATAGCGATGAAAAGTTTCAGTCGCCCGTTCCCATCTCATCATCACGCATTCGAAATTATTGAGCAGGCTGATCCATATATCGCCGCGCGAGTCTTCGAAGAGGCGAAATATCTCGTCGTCCGCCAGTCCGTCCTTGCGTGTATAGACAGCCTTAGGGCGCGCGCGCGCGAGTTGCTCGACCTCCTTTACTTTCGGATAACGAAATAATCCTTTCGCGGTAGGTATCCACCACTGGCCCGTGCTGTCCTGAAAGGTTATCTGATTCCAGCCCCAGCTTGGAGTCACATCACGGGGCAGGTTCGGAGCAGTGGCGATAAAGCGCCGCCCATCGAACCTATTGATCACGGACATCAATCGAGGTTGATCCCGACCGGTAATCGTGTATAGCTCGCCCGACTGACCTTCGAAGATTGCGCTCACCCGCGGGGTGTTGAGACCATCCGGCACGCCATAAGTCGTCAGCCCGTTGCGCGCCATCTTCATCGCCCCGCTTTCACTGCCGATCCACAGATTGCCGTCGCTGTCTTCTTCCAGCGCGCTGACGATGTTGGCGCTCAAACCATGCTCGGTCGTGTAGCTCCGCAGTTTGCCGGTTGTCGAATCGAATATGCTCACCCCGACATTGCCAATCCACAGATCGCCGTCGGAGGATTGACACAAAGATGTGATGCGATTATTCAGCAATCCATCTTTCACCGTGTAAACGCGGGCGATCACCGTCTGGTTTGATTCAAGCTGAATCTGCCATAATCCTGAAGTCGTGCCAGCCCATAACCGTCCTTCCTTATCTTCGGTCAGCGCGCGAACGTCATTGTAAGGCGTGTCTTGTCTCGTGTAACGCTCGATGCGGCCATCCGTGAATCGCCGGTAAAGCCCGCTCCCCGCGCCTATCCACAAATGACCGCGTCTGTCTTCCATCAACGCGCGGATAGAAGTATCGTCCCACGTCTTTGTCGGCAATCCTATATCGACGAATTGAAACTCCCATCGCCCTTCGACCTGTTCGAGTCGGTAGAGACCGCTCTCGGTTCCGCACCATATATTTCCTGCGCGGTCTTCGATCATCGCATTGACCGACTGACTTCTTGCATCGCGGCTCGGACGATAAGCCGTAAATCTCGGCTCAGAAGCAGGCGAGAGACCTGCTCTCGGAAATGCCTCAGTCGTCGAATAAGTCGTCGGATTGAAACGGCACACCCCGCCTGCCATAGCGATCCAGTAAACGCCCGCGCGCGTTTCGAGCAGGTCTTTGACATTGCGATTAGGCAGGCCGTCTTCCGTGCCATAGCTCGTAAACCTGTAGCCATCGAAACGCGAGAGTCCTTCGGTGGTGCAGAACCATAGGAACCCGCGCGAGTCGCGGACTATGCGATTGATCGAATCGCGGACCAATCCGTCAGCAGTCGTGTAGGTCTTGATGGGCAGATGTTCGCCGCGCGCAGTGACGGCGAGCAGGACGGCGAGCGTAAAAGATGCGCAAAGAGCGGCTCGGAGCTTTCTGTATTCCATGTTCCTCCACGCCGAAACCTGCCAAAGCGGGCGACAGTGAGCGATCATATTAACCGCGCCATACCAAGTCAAGGCAGACCCCGGCTGCCTTGTTAGCCCGCAGCGAATGAAATATACTGGCCTGCAACTCCTCGGCCTGGACAGAAAAGAGGCGCACGGATGTTCGATCACCGAGACATAGCCGTCATACTCAAAGCCCTGCGTTTTTCCGCCGAGAAGCATCGCGACCAGCGGCGCAAGGATCGCGAGGCATCTCCTTATATCAATCATCCCATTCAAGTCGCTGATATTCTGTGGACTGCGGGCGAAGTGCGCGACATAAATACCATAGTCGCCGCTCTGCTTCACGACACCATCGAAGACACCAACACATGCGCGGAAGAAATCATTGCGTTGTTCGGGCGGGAAGTCGCCTCGCTCGTCGAAGAAGTCTCCGACGACAAGAGCCTGCCAAAGCTGGAAAGAAAGCGATTGCAGATAGAAAGCGCGCCTAAGAAATCCATCGCGGCGAAGCAGATAAAAATCGCTGACAAGCTTTGCAACGTCTCGGACATAACCAACTCGCCGCCCCCGGACTGGATGTTTCAAGGGCGATGGGAATATCTCGACTGGGCTGAAAGAGTCGTCGCCGGATTGCGCGGAGTGAATGAAAAACTCGAAGCCCAATTTGACGAAGCGTTGAGAAGAGGCCGTAAGAAACTCGAAGAAGAATCAATCAATGAGTGATGAGGCTCAGGTGTCGTTTGGAAATCGCTTTTATCGCGAACCGACACACGAACAAGGTAGACGCCGTGAAACGTCTGAAACTCAGATTATGAAGCGACTCTTATGAATAACAGATTCGAGAACATCATCGTTGAAAAAACTGGTGGCGCGGCGACGTTGACCTTCAACCGAGAGCCGCTCAACATCCTCAACATCGCGATGCTCCGAGAGATCAACTCCGCTCTCGAAGATTTGAGCCGTGACCGCGCGCTTCGCCTGCTCGTCATCACGGGCCGCGGCGAAGCTTTTTCAGCAGGCCTGGATGCAGGCGAGCATCTGCCGGAGAGGGCTGAAGAGATGCTCGCGGAGTTTCAAAGAACTTTTGATTTGCTGGCGTCAATCGAAGCGCCGACTGTAGCGGCGATAAACGGCGAAGCTCTCGGCGGCGGATTCGAGATAGCAGTTTTTTGCGACATCGTCATAGCCATTGAGAGTGCGAAAATCGGTCAGCCTGAAATCAAGCTTGCGACTCTTCCGCCCGTCGCTGCCGTCGTGTTTCCGCGATTGTGCGGATTGAAAAAAGCTATGGAGCTTTTGTTGACTGGAGACGTGATCACGGCGCGAGAGGCTGAAAGGATCGGACTCATCAGCCGCGCGGTCGCCGACACCGAATTGCGCGGGGAAGTCGAAGCGATGGCGGAGAAGCTTTCCTCGCTCAGCCCCGCGGCGCTTAGGATGACGAAGCGAGTGATTCTGGAAAACATCGATAATCGCCTCGATGACGGACTGAGGGCCGCCGATGATGTGTGCCTCGACATGCTGCTCAATATCGAAGATTCGAAGGAAGGACTCCGGGCGTTTCTCGAAAAGCGGCAACCCCGCTGGCGAGACTAGCGTATAATTGCAGGGCGAATTATGGAGAAGAGAATCAATCTGAAAAAAGTTTACGCAAAGGTGCCAGCCGGGAAGCGACAGAGTGATTTCGCCTTCTGGCAAACGCAATCATACGAGGCTCGCCTCGAGGCATTAGAGCAGATCAGGCAGGAATACCACTCGTGGAAGCAGGATGCTGAACCGGGACTTCAAAGAGTTTATAAAATCGTTAAACGATAATGATGTCCGCTATCTGGTTGTCGGCGGATACGCTGTCGCTTTTCATGGGCATCCTCGATACACGAAAGACATAGATATCTGGATCGAGATGAGTCGAGAAAACGCGACGAACCTGATGCGGGCGTTGGATGAATTCGGATTTGGCTCAATCGGGTTGAAGGCCGAGGACTTTCTTGAACCGAATCAGGTTATTCAACTCGGATATCCGCCCAATCGAATAGACCTGCTTCTATCATTGAGCGGCGTGAATTTTGAGGACTGCTATGCGTCGAAAGTTCAGGTCGCTATAGATGATGTAACGGTGAACTTTATAGACTTGGAGAATCTGAAGAAAAATAAGAAAGCATCAGGTCGTTTGCAGGACTTGGCTGACGTAGAGAATTTGAGATGAGAGCCGTTGCAAATAGCTTCCTGCCGACGATTCGCAAAGCGTGGTCGCATCATATTCAGGCGAGACCAGTCTTAAACAAAAGTATCCTGAGAGATGTGATGAACCTTGATCTGAAAGCTTGACATTAAATTTGGAAGGGAATAACTTTTGGCTCGTGTCAGGGAGAAAGATGAATTCCAAATGCATCGACTTGCTTGGGGTAACGAATAATCGTAGGTTTCATTTTCGGTGTTCTGCTGCTCTGGAATATGGCCTTAAAAGTAATCATCAAAGATTCGACCAAAGATAAGAGTATGAGCAAAAGAGTCACATCAGGCATTAATCCGCAAGTGAAATTATTTCATTTCTCGGACGATGAAAGAGCGATTATCAATCGGCTGAGTAGGGAATGGTATGTTACGCATGGGGGCGAGGAACTTCAACTCGGACCGATAAGCGTTTATCGGTATATTTTGATGAAACCGACCGACATGTACCAAGAGATGTTCAATTTAGAACGCGAGATTGTTGTGATTTTTAGCCATTACGAAAATTTTGAGCCACGCACCCTAGATGCCATCCCTATAGCTACTAAGCGTCATCAGCAACTTAGGATAGAACGTGTTTGTAGTGTTGTAATAAGCCAAGATGATGAGATTGAAAATAGGCTGCGCGATCTGCTCAAGAACGATCAAGAAGCGCAAATCGTTGTGCCATTTTCTTATAGTGAACTTTTGCAAAAGAACAACGATACCTTCTATATTCGTAATCGCTTTAGATCTCATTTCTATAGTCGGGATTTATTTGCTGTACAAGCCCCTTTGAAGAAAGACCTCTACTTTTTTGGTCGTAACGACCTTGTTCACGCTCTAGTCAATCGCCATCGTTCTAATGAAGTGTCTGGGCTTTTCGGTTTAAGAAAAACTGGGAAAACCTCTGTCATTTTTGGAGTTCAAAGAGCGTTGCGGCGGGTTGATGGCAACTCTGTTTTTGTCGACTGTCAAAATCCTGCATTTCACGGCGGACGATGGAATAGCGCACTTTTCTATATACTAAGAGAGGCTAAAAACCAGCTCAATCTCAAGATTAACCTTCGGCCTGATCATGAATTCACTGAGACGAAAGCTCCGATTCTATTTGAGGAAACTCTGCTAAAGATTAATAGGGAAATTGGCTTCAAGAATCTCCTTGTTATCTTCGATGAAGTTGAAAACATAACCTTCGGAGTTTCACCCTCTCCTCATTGGAAGGAAGGCATGGATTTTGTATATTTTTGGCAAACCTTACGCTCACTTTTTCAAAAGCTTCCCAAGATTTTTTCTTATTTGATTGTCGGAACAAACCCATTGTGCATTGAGATTGAAACTATACTTGGAAATGATAACCCGCTATTTAGCCAAGTTCCTCTGCAATATGTTCCTCGCTTCGATGTCCCTCAAACCAGAGAAATGATTAGGAAGTTGGGAAAAATAATGGGAATACAGTTTGATGAGATTATTTATGGGAAGTTGACCGAGGACTTTGGAGGACATCCGTTTTTGATACGGCATGTTTGTAGTGTGGTCAATAACATTGGACCTAAAGAGCGCCCCACAAGAGTTGATAAGACTCTTTATGAAAGTGCAAAGAAGATATTTCTTCGAGACTATTCACATTATATGGATATGATTCTAAATGTTCTTAAGGGTTTTTTCCCAGACGAATATGATATGTTGACTTTCTTGGCACACGGGGATGAGGATACTTTTCAAGAATTTGCCAGACACAGCCCTCTTTATACAAACCATCTTATCGGTTACGGAATTGTTGAGGAGTCTAATGGGAAATACTCATTCCAAATCGAATCGATTCGTGACCACTTATTGAAGAAAGAGAGATACAAAAAAATAAATCTATCACAAGAAGAAATGTGGGCAGAAATTTCTGAACGACGGAACAAGATCGAACCGCAATTACGGCGTCTTTGTCGAAATCAAATGCAGGCCTTTTATGGTAAGACAAAAGCGAGGGATGAAGTATTGCAAGTTATGGGAACTGCTCGGGCTGCCAAAAATGGATCTCTTTCATATGAAGATTTGTTCAATGCGAATCGTTCCGGTATTTATTTCGAAGATTTGCGTAAGCTGATAAGTAAGCACTGGGAATGTTTTAAGAATATATTAGGGTCAGACAAAGACGAGCTAATTGTTAAACTCACGGCTATTAATAAGTTTCGCAAGGATGCTCATGCTAATGATCTTACACAAGACGAGATGAATTATTTCCGTGTTTGCGCTACTTCAATAGAGAAGAAGTTAACGGACTTTCTGGAATAGTTGTGAAGGAAGAATCTCTGCTCACACACCTCTCACGCTACACGAAACGCCCTGAATTTTATTTCACGAATCTCTATACTCTGAAATATGTTCAATTATTGCTGAAGAGGTACACAGCAATTTCAATGGCCCTGGAGTTCTCAAAGCCTGACGCTCACGGGATTCTTATCTTGTCGCATCATCGCTTCTGAAATTTCTCATCGGCTTGCGCAATTCCTGAAACCGAAGCATTATACCCGTGCCTGATTTCAAAGGATGGACTCCCCTATGCGACCGCGAGAGCATCACTACCTCTATGCCCACCGCCTCCTCCCTCAACTCGCTTTCTCCGCGCCTGAAAAATTCATGGCCTTCGTAGAAAGAAACGGGAGCGCATTTCTCGAATACTTCTGGAATGAATGCGGCAAGGAGATCGCTGAAGACCAGCGCATCGATCCCGAAGGACTCGGCTGCAAAATCTATTCTCTCGACGATGGAATAGTCGCCGCCTGCATCACGTTGCCTCAGCCTGTCGAGATGCCTGAAGCCTACTTCGTCGCCTTCGTCCATCGGCCCGCAAGCGATGACCCGCTCGATTCGAAGCCTGTGTTCACGCGCTATTTCACCCTCGAATACGGTCAGCGAATGGATGGAAGCGCGCGGACTGTATTGTGCGAGTGGAAGGCAGAAGGGTCGCACCTCAACTACGGCGACGGCCCGCCTCCTCAGATGGATCTCTTCCTCAATTCCATCGAGAGCCTCTTGAGCGATTGAAGCTCATTTGAATTCAATCGTCGCCCAGACCGAGGTGTTGAATTTCAAATCATTCGGCGTCGTGCCGAATATCAACTTCTCCTTCAAGCAATCGTCCGTCAGCGAACCGGGCCAATACGCGGGCGACTTAGGATCGCTGGCATACAGGACGGCTATACGCGGAGACGCGCCTTTGAGGAACGAACGCGAGATTTTGAATTCGATCTCGTTGCCCGCGCCCATTCCATTCGTGCTTGCAACCCAGCCCGTCGACTTCAGAAATGATTCTCTCGCAGCCATTGCCTGCTCGCTCATGCTCCGATCTCGCATAGCCCATTGAAAACTTTGAACAGGTTGCCATGCATCGCCGCTCCTGCGATAGATGGCCGTACCGAGCGCCGCCGAAGCATGAAGCACATGGATGCTCTCTCCGTCGGGAACGTAGATGTGGCTCCACCCTCGATTCGCGCCTCGCACGCCGATGAAGAGATGAGCGCCGTCATGCTTGAATCTCACTTCGCCGCCGCCGACGAGTTCCTGTCGCGCGGCTGCCGCCCACTCGTCATCTGACAGGCGACCATCGAGGGTGATTGCGCTCCCGCGCGGAACCTCAATCGTGTTGCTAGCGTGCGCCGCAATCGTTATCGCCGAAATGAGCAGACAGATAACCGCCCTTCGTAAAATCAACATTGATCCTCCGAAACTTGAAAGGGTATACGTCAGGCAGGCATCTACGCGATACAACTTCAACGCGCTTTGATTGAGAGATGTTCCAATTCTTATCCGAGGGTGATCAGAAAAGTCGAGTCTGCTTGCGCCGAGGGCCGCAAATATTTATCGTATCTCTTCACAATGACGATTCAAGAAGGAGATAGATGAACATACTCGGAATATCAGGGCAGGAGAGCGACGCTGCGGCTGCGCTCGTGCGCGATGGCGAAGTCGTGGCGGCTATCGAAGAAGAAAAGCTCTCGCGCATTCGTCACGTCGGAATGAATTACGCCGGAGGATTGCCCCGACGCGCGATAGAGTTTTGCCTCCAGCGCGCCCGCGTCGCTTTCAAAGACCTCGATTATGTCGCTTATTACCTTGAGCCTGAAAAGCTCTTTCATCGCCAGATAGCTTTTTATTCATCACGCGCCCTGCTGGCTCCCGCATCGCCCGACGCCTTTCCTTCTTATTTCGTCGAGAGCCTCAACGAATTGAGAAACCGTCAATCGACCCGCCATCACATCGAATCACAGCTTTCGGAGAAAGGTCGGTTCATTGCGGTCAATCATCATCTCGCGCATGGAGCGAGCGCGTTTTATGCTTCGGGGTTCGAGCGCGCGGCGGTCATCTCGGCAGGCAATCGCGGCGATATGAATTCAACGGCATTGATGACCGGCGAAGGCGCGCATTTGCGAATCATCTCTGAAGCGGAATTTCCGAACTCCATCGGAATGCTTTATAACGCCGTGACCGCGCTGCTCGGATTCGACCCCCTCTCGGACTGGCACAAAGTCATGTGGCTCGCTCCTACCGGGCGGCCTGACCTGATAGACCTGTTCGCCGATCTGCTCCGTGTGGATGCGAGCGGATTGCCCGCGATCAATCAGGAATACTTCGATCCGTCGTTTCGCGGGACGCCTTTGCTTGCGGAAAAATTTTTCGAGCGCGCCGGCGTGAGACCTCGCGCGAAGGATGACCCGTTGACTCAGAAGCATTGCGATCTGGCAGCCAGCCTTCAATCGAGGGTAGAGGATGTGTTGTGCGAGATGGCCGAGCGATTCAGAGAGCGCACGGGAGAAGAGAATCTATGTTTTGCCGGAGGCGTCGCGCTCAATTCTCTTGCAAATGCTGCCATTGAAAAACGCGCGGGCTTCAAGCGCGTGTTCGTGCAACCGGCGGCGGGCAATGCGGGCTGTTCGCTCGGCGCGGCGCTCTACGTCTGGCATCACACGCTGGAACAGGCGACTCGCTCTTACGCGATGCGACACGCATTCCTCGGCCCCGAATTCAATGATGACGAAATCAAAAGCGTGCTGGACAACTGCAAGATCAGTTATGAGTATCTACTGACCGAGGACAAACTCGTAGCGGAAGTGGCGCGGCTTCTCAAAGAGGGGCGCATAGTCGGATGGTACAGGGGCGCGATGGAATTCGGGCCGCGAACCTTAGGCGCGCGAAGCATACTCGCATCGCCTGTGTCGGAGATGATGCGCGACAATTTGAATATCTACATCAAGCGCCGCGAAGACTTCCGTCCGTTTTCCGCTTCCATCCCGGAAGAGCAGCGGGATGATTTTTTCGAGCCGAGCGCGCTGGCGGATTTTCTTCTGGGCGTGAGCCGCGTGCGTGAAGAAAAGCGAGGAGCGATCCCAGCCGCGATATTCGGCGACGGACTTGCTCGCGTTCACAGTGTCAAACGAGCTACGAATCCCACGCTGTGGAAACTGCTCGTGAAATTCGGCGAGACGGCGGGCGTGCCTGTTCTGCTCAACACCTCTTTCAATTTATTCGGTGAGCCTGTCGTATCAACTCCGCGCGAAGCAGTGCGCGGATTCTACTGCTCAGGAATAGATTGCCTCGCCATCGGAAACTTTCTGATCAAAAAATGACGGACTATTCATGCAAAAAAGACTTTATCTTGTGACGGGCGGCGCGGGGTTCATCGGCAGCCATATCTGCGAGCGACTCGTCAGGGAAGGCCACTCGGTTCGCGTGCTTGACAACTTCGTTTCGGGAAGGGAAGAAAATCTCGACGAGTTTCGCGGCGAGATCGAACTCATTCGCGGAGATGTGCGCGATCCTCAGACGCTTCGGGAAGCGATGAAAGATGTTTATGCGGTCTTTCATCAGGCCGCGCTCGGATCGGTTCCGCGCTCGGTCGCCGATCCCGTGACCACTCATGAATCGAACCTCACGGGGACGCTCAATATTTTGATCGCCGCGAGAGACGCAGGCGCGCGACGTGTCGTCTATGCGTCAAGCTCATCGGTTTATGGCGAGACGGCGGAATTGCCCAAGCATGAAGAGATGATGCCGCAGCCGCTTTCGCCTTATGCGGTGTCGAAGCTTGCTGGCGAGCATTACATCAGCATTTTCAAACAGTGCTACGGATTCGAGGCGGTAGCCTTGAGGTACTTCAACATATTCGGCCCGCGTCAGGACCCACAGTCGCAATACGCGGCGGTGATTCCGCGATTCATCACCGCGCTGCTCGAAGGTCGCCGCCCGGTCATCTACGGCGACGGGATGCAGTCGCGCGATTTCACGTATGTCGAAAACGTGGTCGAGGCGAATCTTTTAGCGTCGGAAGCCGAGCAGGTTGCAGGCCAGAGTTTCAATGTAGCGTGCGGAGGCCGCTACACCTTGATCGATCTACTCGACCGCATGAAAAAAATTATTGAAAGCGAAATCGAGCCTGAGCATACGCCGCCCTTGAAAGGCGACATACGCGATTCACAGGCTTCTATAGAGCGAGCGGAAAGTAGGCTCGGTTATCGAGTGAAAGTAGATTTCGATGAGGGCCTGCACCGCACAATCGAGTGGTTTCAAAAGCAGGCTCGTTGATTATGAGGTAATCGTATCTATTACATTGGAAACTAAAAAATTCGACTTTCATTCGATAAGCCAGCGCTGTTGAAGCAACGCCTCTGCGATATGAAATTGGAAATCTCAAATCGCAGAAAAGTTCGAAAACTTAGTTTCCAGTGTAATATTTTCATCGGCCATCAATGTTTTGACTTTCCCTGATGACGGAACGTCATCACGGCTGCCTTGATGTCACAATCATCGGTAGACCCATTAAAAAGGGGCGATTGTTAAGAGAGATGCTTTCTTGATAAACTACGCCAGCAATTAAGACATCAGGTCATTCGGAGCGAAAGGTGTAAGCCCTGTGAATTCACGATCAAAAACCTCCCTCGATATCTTTGCCTCACAGTTGGAAAGTGATGTGCATTGGGGGTTGGTACAGCGAATCGTCAGCAGCCAGCAGTTCGTCAAATCGGCCCGTCTACAGGACTTTCTGCTGTATGTCTGTCGTTGTGCGCTGGAAGATCGTGGTGACGAGATCAGCGAGCAGAAAATTGGCGAGCGCGTCTTCCAGCGTCCGCCTGATTACAACTCGAATGAAGACAATATAGTTCGATCCCAGGCCCGATTGCTGCGCCAGAAACTGGAAGCCTACTTCGCTTCAGAGGGCGAACAGGAGCCGATAGTTCTGAGAATACCCAAAGGGGGCTATGCGCCGGAATTCGTTGAGCGGCCAGTTGAGTTGCCTGCCGAACCTGCTGAATCGGCAGCACCTGCCCGTTCAGAGTGGCGTACTCCGGTAGTTCGCGCTTTATTAGCAGTGGTGACGGCGCTCGTCGCCATCATATTCGTCCTTGCATGGTTGCTCGCCAGCCCTAAGCAATCGAGGTCGCCGTCTGTGCCTCCGTCTGCGGCGGTGAGCGCTTTATGGTCACAAATGTTCAGCGACGATCTGACAACCACTGTTATCGTGCCTGATCATACCTTCGCCATGTTGCAGGAAGTCTCCGGGCATCGTGTGGATTTGGCTACCTACCTGCGCCGGTCGACGAAGCCCGATCACGAGAGCCTGCGCCAGATGGAGAAGAACCTGCGCGGGTTCTCGATCCGCCGTTACACCACTTTTGACGGAGCGAGCACCGCTGTTCGGGTATCTCAACTTGCCGGACAGTTCCACAGCAAGGTCGTCGTGCGCTATGCGCGCGACATGACGTTGCGCGAACTCTCGCCCGGCAACGTGGTTCTGATCGGAAGACCGCTGAGTAATTTGTGGAACGAGTTATTCGAGAACAGAATCAACTTCCGATTCTACTCGGACCTACAGCGCGACATCGTAATATGCCAGAACTTGTCGCCGCAGCCCGGAGAGCAGGCCGAGTATCTGCCGGTGGATGAAGGCGCCAAGAGAACCGTCTATGCTTCGGTTGCGTTTCTGCCAAATTTGAACAATAGCGGCAACGCCCTGATCATTGCAGGGAGTTCGAGCGGGGCTCAGGATATTGCTGCCGAGTTCGTAACCAATGAGAATCTATTCAATTCATTCACTAACATGATTCGAGCAGGGAAAGAGCGCCTGCCATACTTCGAGGTGCTGATCCGCACGACCACACTTGCCGGTGTGGCTCAGGAGCCAGAGGTCATTGCATACAGAATTCTGGAATCGTAAGCTGCGTTCTCCGCGCCGAAATATGTGTAGGCAGCGAAAATGCTGGCAAGTAGTCCAACAACAGCTACGAGAAGCGAACGATCACTCGATACTTCCACTCGTTACTGATTTTTGTCCGTAGAGCCGCTCGGAGGCGGAAGAATCACGGCATCTGGTCCCGCTTTGTATTTGCCGGTGCGATCAGGGACTATGCCATCAACGACAAAGTATGAACCGGCAGCCGTTCTTTCGGTTCCCTTTGGCGCGACCGCCTTATAGGATTCAACAGAAGCCACCTCCCTGCTTGCATCCGGCGTCATCACAAACGCGGGCAGCGCATCGATTCGGAGCGCGAAGGAGATGTGGGTCTTCTCGCCGCCATCTCCCGTCGGACTGTAGTCGGCACTGCGTCGCAAGGCGTAATAAACCGCGGGCAACTGTACCCACGTAAGCGACTCGATCACCGGCCCTCGTGCGTTCACCCAACCTTTGTAAACCGGTTCCCACGGTCGATAGCCGCCGACATAGCCCGTGAGAGTGCCGTCCGCCTTCATCTCCATATCGACTCGTGCGCGAAGCAGTTCAAGGTCACGGGTGTATCCGGGATCACGCAGCATAATGTCAGCAGAAATAGTCGAGATGATCCTTCCATTTATCGTGCGGGCCGGGAGTATGCCTTCATACTTCGCGTGAGGCGCGATGCGGAAGGTATAGTCGTGGGCAATGTTGCCATTGCCATCCTTCACCATCTTGTCATTGCTCATGTAGAAGCCGACCGTAACGTGGTTGTCGTTCATCGGATCGTCGCCCTCGCCCGTCACCACCACTACCATAGTCCACGCGCCATTGCGCATCGAGTCGTTGAATTGCAGAGCGCCACTCGATAGCCTGCGCGGGCCGCGATAGGTCTTCCAGCATCCGAGAGTTTTATAGAAGATGTTGTCTATGCCCTTCTCGCCCGTCGGGCTGGTGAAGCCTGTCTTCTCATCGCCATCCAGATTGATTCCTTCGCCAATCGTGCCGGTCACGCCCACCAGACCTGTATCGGGCGTCGAGGTCGGATTGACATAGACGTTGGCTCGATCCTTGCCCCGAAAGGCCATCTGATTCTGCCCGTGAACGGGGCTGCGCGTCGGGTTGGCGGGATTGCGCAGCCACTTGGCCTCTTCGAGCGTATATCCGGCGGCGACCAGTACCTTGATCCAGTCGACTTCCGGATTGGTTCCGTTGGGACAGTCCGTGCCGGGATCGATGACGCCAGTCTTAGCGCCGTAGTACATCGCAGGCTCGTTCCATTCAACAACGTAGGTTTTCGTCCATTTGACGGATTTGGATCGCTGCTGCGCCATGGCCGAGCCAAGAAACGAGATGGCTAATGCTGTCACTACGGTTGCGATCAGATACCGCTTCATTCGAGCCTCCTCTCTCAAGCGATGACTTCGGTAATAGGGCGTGCGGTCTTCATCGAACCTGTGCCGAACTCGCCGACCGGCGCCCCGGCCAGCCGCATCGCTGTCAGCGAGACGCGCGTGACCGATTCGCCCGTAGTGTGAATGTGCTGACCGGCCTTGTGCCTGCCGCCTGCCCTTCCGGCAAGGAACATCGGGATATTCTCGATGGAGTGAATCTTGGCGTAACCCGTGTCGCTGAACGCGAATATCAGGCTGTTATCGAGCAGCGTGCCTTCGCCCTCCCTGATTGCGTCGAGTTCGATGAGGAAGTCGCCGAGCGCCTGCATGACGAGACCGGCAAGCTTGCTCGTCTCCGGCTGGTATCCGAGTTTGGCGTCGGTAGGCTCGTCATGCGTGATCTGGTGATAGATTTTGCTCTGTCCGGCGAGGTAGGTTTCCGAAGTCCCCCCGGTGTGGACGAAGTTGAACACCCTCGTCTGGTTGCAGGCCAGACCCATGGCCAGGAGCTTGGCCATCGCCTTTGTGTTGGCGCGGACTACGTCGACCGAAGCAGACCGCGTCATCTCCTTAGGAGCGGCAGGCACTACACAGGCTCCACATTTTTCAGGCTTTTGAAGCTGGACTGCAAGCTGGTTTTCCATCTCGCGGACAGAGGTGAAATACTGATCAAGCTTGATCCGGTCGTCTTTACCGACACCCGCCATAAGAGCCTGACGCTGGTCGGTGACAGCAGAGAGTACGCTCTGACGAAGCATGATCGAGGGGTCCGGTTTCCAATCGTCGCTGTTCGGGTCCTGAAAGCCCGCGCCAAACAGCCTTGTGTAGAGGGCGAGCGGCGTAGTCTCCGGCGTGGCGAAGCCCGCCCCTGTGCGGGTCGAGTAACTGACAGGTTGCCGGGACATCGATGCATCGATGTCGATGACTTTGAAGCGAGTCGATGTCCCGATGGCATCGGCCACCCGGGTGTCGAAGGATGGGCCGTCGAATCGGCCCGACGCAGCCGGGGCGATGCCTGACAGGATCGAAGCATGGCCGCTCCAGTGTACAAGGTTTGGCCTCCCGTCCCCGATCGCGCGAAAGCCGGAGAAGACCGACACCTTTTCCTTGACGGGCTTCAGTGATTCCATCTCAGGCATGATTTCATAGCCGTGACCCGTTTTGCTCGGAACCCAGCGAGTACCGCCCGTAGGAGTGTCTGTCAGGCCCAGCCCCCAGAAATAAGTGCCGAACCTGACCGGTAGATTCGCTCCATTCGCGAATGCCGTGCCATTGCCATCAAGGAATCGGTCAAGGATTGGAAGACCAACGAAGACAGCCGTGCCACTCAGCAGGCCACGCAAGAACGAGCGTCGATTGAAAGGTAAGCTCATCGAAAGTCTCCTTCGGATTTTTGAATTGGCGTCGTTGCCGATGCCGGAGTTGAGGGCGCGCGCTGGACTCCGACTGGAAACACGACCTTGAAGAACTCGGGACTGGATGCGATCTGCGCCATTAGATCCGCCAGACGATATCCGTTGTCGGCGAAAGCTCTGGCTTGATGGCTGAGATAACGCTCGTCCTCGGCCTCCGTTTTGCGGCCAACTCCGTAGGCGTAGACATTGCGCACCAGACAGACGGGTACGGTCGGGTGATTGCGTAGAAACTTGCCGAGACCCTGAGCGCCCTCGAACTTCACGCCGTTGAGTTCGCCGCCGACATCGATCCTCGCGCCGTTCTCCATCGTCCGCAGTTGTCCGAGTCCGTCAAAATGCTCAAGAGCAAGACCTGGCGGATCAGTGCGGCGATGGCACCCCGCGCAGCCTTTGTTTTTCATGTGGTCGAGCAGCCTGCCGCGAACTGTGCCTTTGGTGCTGTCCTGAACGCTGGAAAAATCCACATCGGCAGGCGGATCCGGGGTCGGCTCGCACAGGAAGATTTCAAGCAACTTTATGCCGCGCTTAGTGGGCGAGGATGTCCCCGGATGAGCGAACAGCGACAGAAAACTGACCTGAGTGAGAATGCCCGACCGTCCCGACGACTGCGGGAACGTGTACTTAGCCCAGCCGCCGGAGGAAGCGAACGGTATGCGGTAGACCGACGCCAGCGGGCGGTTGATAAAAGTGTCGTTCGATGTGAAGAGGTCGCGATAATCTCGCCTTTCGCGAACCAGTAATTCGATGATCGTCTTGAGAGTCTGTTCCCTTGCGCTGTCGGACACCGCCTGATTGAACTTTGGATAAATCGCCGGATCCTTGACCAGATTCTCAAATCCATCGAGTTGCAGCATGTCTGCAAACAGCGCCCGAACGCCATCCTCGAAGCGAGGAGACGAAATCAGCCGGGTGAGTTGTTGCTTGAGACCTGCCTCGCTATGAATGGCTCCGCTGCGCGCCGCAGCGAGAAGCTCCTCGTCGGGCGACGTGTCCCAGAGCAGGAACGACACGCGCGCTGCTTTGGTGTAGCCGTCGAGTCGGTATTGCCACGGATTTGCCGGATCCGGTTCGGCAGTTTCCACCCTGAAGAGGAAATCCGGAGCCACTAAGAGGCTCGTCAGCGCGAGTTTCAGCCCTGCATAGAAGTCGCCCGACTGCTTGGCGCCCGTTGACGCCGTCTTGAGGCGTGCCAGAGTTTCAGATTCTGTCAGAGGGCGGCGAAAGAGGCGTTCACCGTACCTTTCGATCATCTGACGGGCGCATGCGTCATCGGCCCCGGCAGGATTGGCAGGTTTGCAGGGGACAGAAACAGTTCTTTGCTTTTCGCCCAGCGCCTGGTCAGCTATGGAGATGGCGAGGGCGAAGTACTGTTCAAAACCGGAAGAGGTCAAAGAGAGTTGGGCGCTCCCGATTGCAAGCAGCCCTTCCTCTCGTCTTTCAGGCTCGAAGCGCGCATTGATCTTGATCTCGGGACCGAATACATCGGCAATCGTGTGCCGGTACTGAGTCTCGGTAATTCTACGAACAGCCACCTTTATCTGTCTGGCCTCGCCAGACGCCGGCTCCGAAGTTTGTGCGGGAGGCACGACGGCGAAAGCGAGTGCCAGGATGAAAGCGCCACACACCACCTTCTTAATAAGCAATTGAGTTCCTCCGTAATTATGAGCAAGAGGATCCCCCCGTAATGCGCTGAAATGCCGAGCCTGCGCCTCTTTGCCTAAGAGATGATTGTCAAATCAATCCCGATGGGCGCTTGCCTTGACACAAAGGCGACTTGCCCGTCGCCACCGGCTTACGGCTCGCTTCGGGGGTCAACACAAATGCCGCAATATTGATAAAGCACACTTTCGATTGCTCATTGAAGCACGAGCAAAATCAGAATAGAAGTGCAAACACAGTGAATTCACCGTGAATTCACTGTAAAAAATGCAATCAGCGCAGATAGGCGGTTGCATTGTTTGCTTTTTAAGGTGAATTTGAGAAAGTTATCTGGGTTCAGTGTATACCGCTAACGGGATTTGAACCCGTGGTCTCAGGATTGAGAATCCTGCGTGTTAACCAGCTACACCATAGCGGCAAAGATCGAACGCCTTGAGTATACACACCGAGCGCGTTCATCGCAATAAGCAGGATAACATCGCATATCGCTCTCTTTCATCGAGCAAATGCGTTGCAGTTGAGTGCGAGCATCGCGCAAAATCGGGGGCGCACAAATTTTGAAGTCAGGCAGGCGACCTGCGCTCCCAGGTTTGCATCTGCCGTTTTTGCGGCCCCGTGTGTTATAAACATGCGAGTGAAGAAAAAGTTTCTGGATTTGCAATCATTGATCAGCGAACGCGAACGTCTGCGCAGAGAAGGCAAAAGCGTTGTCTTTACCAACGGCTGCTTCGACCTTCTTCACGCGGGCCACGCGCGCTATCTTTGCGAGGCCCGCGCTTTAGGCGATGCGCTCATAGTCGCGCTCAACAGCGACCGCTCCGTGCGCAGACTCAAAGGCGAAGGCCGCCCCATACTTTCTGAACGGGAACGCGCGGAAGTGATGGCCGCTCTCGAAGCAGTCGATTACGTGACCATATTCGATGAAGAAACTCCGCGAGAGATAATCCGCGCGCTCCTCCCCGATGTGCTTGTCAAAGGCGGCGACTGGACGCTGGATAAAATAGTCGGGCGCGAAGAAGTCGAAGCGTCGGGCGGGCGCGTGCTTTCATTGCCTTACCTCGAAGGAGCATCGACGAGCGCGATCATCGATAGAATAATAAAATCCGCTGCGCGGTGATTGGGGTATGAAGAACATCATCACAGGAACGGCGGGCCATATCGATCACGGCAAGACCGCGCTGGTCAAGGCGCTCACAGGTATTGACGCCGACCGGTTGAAAGAAGAAAAACAACGCGGCATCACCATCGATATAGGTTTCGCCGATCTCGCAATAGACGATTTCAGATTCGGCTTCGTGGATGTTCCTGGCCACGAGCGATTCGTCAAGAACATGCTTGCAGGCGCGCACGGACTCGATCTCGTTATGCTCGTCGTCGCAGCCGATGAATCCATCATGCCGCAGACGCGCGAACACTTCGACATCTGCCGCCTGCTTCACGTCAAATCAGGACTCATCGCTTTGACTAAATCCGATCTCGTCGATGAAGAACTTCTCGAACTCGCTCGCGCTGAGGTCGAAGATTTTATCCGAGGCTCTTTCCTCGAAAATGCACCGATCATCCCGGTCAGTTCAAGAACGGGCGCTGGCATAGACGATCTCAAACGCGCGCTCACTCAACTCGCTCAATCTATCGAGGGCAAAGCTACGTCAGCCGTTTCGCGCCTGCCTATCGACCGCGCTTTTTCGATCAAAGGATTCGGCACCGTCGTCACCGGCACTCTCATCGCAGGTGAAATCAAAGTGGGCGATGATCTCGAAATTTTGCCTGCGGGAATCCGAGCGCGCGTTCGCAACGTTCAGGTGCATGGCAACGACACCGACGCGGCGTTTGCGGGCCAGCGCGCGGCGATCAATCTTCAGGGCATCAATCTCGATCAGGCGCAGAGGGGAAGCGTGCTTGCGCCCGCCGGAAGACTTCGCGCGACTTCCATGATCGATGCGCGGCTCGATCTTCTCCCCGCCGCAGCGCGGCCTCTCCTGCAAAGAGCGCGAGTCCGGTTTCATCACGGCACGGCTGAAGTGATGGCTCGCGTCGTGCTGCTCGGCGCAAGCCGTGACGAGGCCCTTCATCCACTAGAGCCGGGAGGGAGCCGACTGGTTCAATTTCGTCTCGAAGAGCAGATCACAGCCATACCGGGCGACCGATTCATCATTCGCAGTTACTCGCCGCAGATCACCATCGGCGGCGGCGTCATCATCGATGCGCTCGCAGAAAAGCATCGCATCAGCGACACCAAAGCGGCGGCGCGACTCGAACGATTGGAAAAAGCAGACCCCACGGAGCGCGCGGCCCTCTTCATCGAAATGGCCGGGCATCACGCCATGACGGGAAGCGATCTTGCAGCGCGAACCGGCGCGACCGATGAGCAGATAGCCGACGCTGCGCGTGAACTGATAGCTTCGGGGCGCGCTATGGAAGTGACTAATTCGCCGCTGATTCTCATCTCGACTGCAAGCTATAGCGAGCTTGCCTCGCGCGTGGCGTCGCTGCTTGCGGAACATCATCGCCGCGAGCCGCTCTCGCTCGGAGTGGCCCGCGAGGAAGTGCGAGAGCGCGTATTCGGCACGGCGCGCGCGGAAGTGTTTCGAGCAGTCATCGCGCGGATCGTGGAAGAAGGAAGGGTTGCAGCCGAGCGCGACTCGCTCAGGCTTGCGACCCACAGACCCGCGCTCTCGGATTCGGCGGCTCAGGCGAAACAGGCTCTGGAAGCCGCTTTCAGGGCTTCAGGTTTTCAAGCTCAGACATTGGAAGAGACGGCGGCGAGCCTCAAGATAGCTCTTGAGCTTGCGCGCAAGCTTTACAACCTGCTCTCGGCGGAAAAGAAAATTCAGCGCGTTGGCGATATGGTTTTTCACGTCGATTCGCTCGAAGAGTTGAAAGAAAGAGTGCGAGCGCGCAAGGCCGTAAATCAAAAAATGGATGTTGCGGCATTCAAGGAAATCACGGGCGGGCTGTCGCGCAAGCACGCGATCCCGCTGCTCGAATACCTCGACCGCGAGCGCGTGACGCGAAGAGTCGGCAACGAGCGCGAGATACTTTGATGGGGGATAGGTAATGGGAGATAGGGGATAGGTGGAAGATGCAAGGTGAGTGAAGAATTTGTCACCTCTTCACCCTATCCCCCACTCAGCGGAGGCGAGTGGCAGATTCGAATCAAAAACCGGCGAAGCTCAGCGACGAAGGGCGTCGAAGGCTGACGCGCGTCATCGTTTTATCGATAGTCGTCATCACTCTGCTTCTGCTTCTGGTGGCGCAGAGCGGGTTCAATCTTCAGCCGCTCGTGATGCCGGAAACGCCCGCCGAGACGCTGCTCTTTTACGCGCTGTCGGCTTTGAATTTTCTGGCCTTCGTCACTGTCTTCTTCGTGCTGATGCGGCACGTGCTGAAGCTCATTCAGGAGCGAAGGGCCGGACAATTAGGATCGAAGTTCAAGGCGAGGCTCGTCAGCTATGCGATAGGGCTTTCGCTTCTGCCCGCGCTGCTTTTGTTTTTCTTCGCCTTCGGACTGTTGAATCGCAGCGTTGATCGCTGGTTCGGCGACCCTGCCCGCCAGATAGTCGATAACGCGAAGGATATCGAAGAAAGTTATTTCAGAAAAGAGGAAGCCGAAGTCGCAGGCAGCGCCCGCGCTCTGGCTCGCGCGCTTGCCTTGAACCCGCGCGCTGCGGGCGATGAGACTGCGCTCGTCGAGCAATTGAAACTCGAACTGAGCCAGTACAATCTGGCGCTCGCTCGACTCACAGCGCGCGGGCGTCAAACCACGGTTCAAAACGATGCCGCGAGCGCGCCGAAAGAAATCATCGACAATCTCGACTGGGCCGCGCAGCAGGCCGCCCAACTTCAGGAACCTTTCACCGGGCAGGTCAAAACCGCAGATTCGAAATCGATTTATATACTCGCCGCTGTAAAGATGGCGGACGGAGATGCGCTTGTTGTCGCTCGACAATTCCCCGATGACCTCACGCGGCTTGCCGACAGCATCAATGAACAGCACGCGAACTTTCACAACCTGCTCGGAAAAATAAAACGCATCAAGACGACTTATGTTCTGCTGCTGGCGGCAGTCACCTTGCTTTTGATATTCGCCGCAAGCTGGCTGGCTCTTTATGTCGCGCGCAGCATCACGGTTCCGATTCAGGCATTGGCGGAAGCGACTCAGAAAGTCGCTCGTGGAGATCTGACGCATCGTGTGGATGTTCTGGCTCAGGATGAACTTGTGTCGCTTGTAGGCTCGTTCAATCGAATGGCCGCCCAGCTTCAGGAAAATCGACGCAGCCTCGAACGCGCTGCCGAAGATTTGAGCCGCACGAACCTCGCTTTGGATGATCGCCGTCGTTATATCGAAACCGTTCTGGAATCTCTCTCTACCGGAGTTATCTCGACGGATGAAAAAAACGGCATCACCACGATCAACCGCGCCGCAATCGATATGCTTGGACTCGAATCGAAACCCGATCTGGGCGCTCCAATTGATGAGGTCATCCGTGAGCAGGGCGAAAGCCTGCTGGCGCTGTGCCGTCGCGCCCGACGAAGCGAGACCGCGCAGGCAGAAATAGAATTTCATCGCGCGGACGGAAGCGCGCTTCAGACGGCGACTACAGCCATCGCTTTGAGAAACGCCGAGGGCGCATTGGACGGATGGGTGATAGTGATCGAAGACTTGACCGATCTTATTCAGGCCGAGCGCGCGGCGGCGTGGAGCGAAGTCGCGCGCCGCATGGCTCACGAGATAAAAAATCCGCTCACGCCCATACAGCTTTCAGCCGAGCGAATAATGCGAAACTACAACCGCGAAAAAATAGCTGAGGGCGAGACGCGATTCGAGCGCGTGCTGAGCGAAGGCACGACGACGATAGTCCGTGAAGTCGCAGCCCTCCAGCGAATGGTGGAAGAGTTCTCTCGCTTCGCCCGATTGCCCGAAGCGCGGCCCGTCGAGGCGTCGCTCAACGACGTGGTGCGCGATGCCGTGAATCTTTATAACGAACGGCTCGACGGCATCAGAGTCGATTGCCTATTGGCGGAAGATATGCCCGCGCTTCGACTCGACGTGGAGCAGATGAAGCGCGTTATGGTTAATCTGATCGATAACGCGCTTGAGTCTTTGGCTTCAGACACATCGAACGGAGGGAATTCGATCTCGATCAAAACGATCACAATCGAGACGAGGTATTTGAAATCGAGCGAAGCGGCGCGGCTGATCGTTTCAGACACCGGACACGGAATCCGGCCTGCGGATCGCGACAAACTTTTCCTTCCCAAGTTTTCAACACGCAATCGCGGCACAGGACTCGGCCTTGCGATAGTCCATCAGATCATCAGTGATCACAAGGGCCGCATCTGGGTTGAAGATAATCGCCCGTGCGGCGCGCGTTTCGTCGTGGAACTTCCCGCCGGTTAGAAGAGAGTAAGAGAGCAGGGGACGGAGGAGCTTTGCTCCTGGAGCTTTGCTCCAGGAGCTTTGCTCCGAAGAGCGACCTCAGAGGAGCAGACCTCAGCGACCGCGCGTCGCCCTGAGCGAGTCACACAATGATTGCCGCTATAAATATGTTGAAGCTCCCTGACGGTTTGACGCTGCCATCAAGATTTAAGAAACTAGCGATGTGAACCGATTCAACAAACAGCAGTTCAAATACTGGTCTACAGTTAAATTTCGTCCCTCTGACGATCCGCTGGTTGCTGCTTATGCTGATCCGAAGGTTGAGTATCTACAACGGAACATCTCTTTCGAAGGTAAAAGTATCCTTGATGTTGGTTGCGGCAACGGCATCTTTACGACCCGGCTGGCAAAAATCGCTAACCACGTTGTTGGCCTCGATTTGTTTTCTCATATGCTGACCGACAATGCGCACCCGCTGCGCGTTCAGGGGTCAGCGTTTTGCCTGCCGTTTGGCGATAAGTCTTTCGATATTGTTTTTACAGCCAACCTCCTTCATCACACAGATGACCCCCTCTCGGTGTTGCGTGAAATGTCTCGATGTGCGGCGCGTCATTTAATATTGATCGAACCGAACCTGCTTAACCCTGTTATGTTTGGGTTTAGCCTGTTGGTGAAGGCAGAGCGCGGGCTGCTGAAATTTTCCAAACAAAAACTGATTCAGATGGTTGAGCGCGCCGGATTTCGTATAAAGGCAAGTATTACAACCGGGATGATCTCACAAAATAATACACCGCTCTGGCTGGTTCCTTTGCTGCGCCGATTTGATAGAAATCTTGCTTGGGGAGAATACATCATCCTTTGTGCAGAGCGAACCGAGGGCTTGATTTCACAACAGTGAACACGCGCGCTAAAACAAAGCAAGTGCGCATAAGCGCACCCGGCCAGTCGTCAGATTGCGCCGTTAAGCACAATGTTATCGATCAATCGGGTCGTCTCGATGAAGACGGCCATCGAGATAAGAATGGGGCGGTCTGTGGGGATCATCTCTACCGGGTCGAGATGTTCTGTGTCAGTGATGGATATGTAATCGATGCGGGCGAGCGGTTCGGGTTCGATAATAGCTCGCATGGCTGAGTTGATTTTTGCCGCATCGCGCTCGCCTGCGTTGTAGAGAGTGCGCGCGCGTTCGAGCGAACGGCGAAGTATGATTGCGGCTTTGCGCCCGTCTGTAGACAGGTATGCGTTACGCGATGAGAGAGCAAGACCATCTTCTTCACGCACGGTCGGGCCTACGACTATTTCAACATCCATGTTCAAATCGCGCGCCATTCGCTTGATGACGATGACCTGCTGCGCGTCCTTGCGTCCGAAATAGGCGAAGTGCGGATGAATGATGTTCAGAAGTTTCGTCACAACCGTTGTGACGCCGAGAAAATGGCCCGGACGGCTCGCGCCTTCGAGTTTGTCGCTCAGTCCTTCGACCTCGACATAAGTGGAAAAGCCCGTCGGGTAGAGGTCTTCGGCTGCGGGCGCGAAAATGAAATCGACCCCGCGCGTGAAAGCAAGCTCGGCATCGCGGGCCAAATCGCGTGGATAGCGTTCGAAGTCTTCATCGGGGCCGAACTGCGCGGGGTTGACGAAGACCGAAGCGATGACCTTGTCGCACATCTCGCGCGCCTGACTCATAAGCGAAAGGTGGCCTTCGTGCAGCGCGCCCATGGTGGGGACTAAACCTGTGCGCTGGCCCGCAGCGCGAAGCTCTCGCGCGACGCTCATCATTCTTGGAACGCGGTTGATGATTTCCATACGGGGTAATCTATCGCAATCGGTCGGAGCGAGTGAAGCCGGTTTGACAATAGTTTCAGTTGATCGGCCCGAGCGGCGGCATCTCAGTCTGATCTTCGAGAGAATCGACCGCTGCGCCTTCGGGCAGATGGTAGCTCTCCGCTTCGGAAGGGAAGCGGCGCGACGCGACATCATCCGCAAATCGTTTGAGCGCGTCACTGATTATGCTTTTCGTGTCAGCATACTGGCGGACGAATTTCGCGGTGTGGCCGAAAGTGAGACCCACGAGATCAGAGAAGACGAGTATCTGCCCGTCGCAATCCGCTCCTGCGCCTATGCCTATAGTCGGGATGCTCAATCGATTTGTGATGAGTCGTGAAATCTCAGCGGGTATGCCTTCGAGGACTACGGAGAACGCGCCTGCGCGCTCAAGTGAGAGCGCGTCTTCGACAAGCTCGCGGGCGGCTTCCAGAGTTTTGCCCTGCACGCGATAGCCGCCCATTCTGAGAACCGATTGAGGAGTCAGCCCTATGTGACCCATCACAGGGATTTCAGCTTCGACTATTGCGCGCACCACTTCAGCGCGACGAGCGCCGCCTTCGAGTTTTACTGCATCGACCGCGCCTTCCTTGACGAAGCGGATGGCCGACTCGACTGCGCGATTGCTGCTGTCGTGATAAGAGCCGAAAGGCATATCGCCTACGACGAGCGCGCGACGAGCGCCGCGTCGGACAGCGCGGGCAGCGGCTATCATTTCGTCGAGCGTGACGGGCAGCGTCGAGTCATAGCCGAGAACGGTTTGAGCGAGGCTATCGCCTACGAGGATGATATCGAAACCGGCTTCATCAACGAGTCTCGCGCTCGGATAATCGTAAGCAGTGAGAGCTATGATCGGCTCGCCTCGCTTGCGAGAGCGAATGGCGGGCGCGGTGATTTTTTTAATTGATGTTTCGGGTAGGTGACTCATTTAGGCGACCTCTGTTTTGAGAATTCTCGATTTGATTATAGTGAGAGCAGGCGGGGTTTGAAAATCGGTGGATGGAATCCAGCGTTGTGGCGAGGTGGTTCACTGAAATAGCCTGCAATCAGAGGGGCAGTCTTTATCAAGTGCCTTTTTAAGATATTCGAATGTTTCGCGCTGTTCATTCTCATCGCCTTCGAGCAAAGTTTTTAGTGAACGCAGCATTGCCTGTATCGTTGTTTTCTGATCAGTCGTCCCGGATGTTTCTTCCGTTGTCGGATCGGAATGTGTCGTTGAGTTCATTACTTGTCGCCTCCGGGGATAAGATCACTCTTATTGAAACTGGATGCCAGGCGATTTTCATCTATCATCTGTACTCTCGATTGTTGCGTACTTCTCATCTCGCCCAACTCTTTTCTCTGGCATTCGAATATTTCAGGCCGTTTTTCTTTCAGAGCCTTGGCTATGCAAAGCGAATGAAACTTGATGAGAAGACTCCGGCTTGACGATATCCGGCTCAGGCTTGAGAGGCTTGATGCGATCATACTCTCGCTTGTGCGCTTCGAGTTCATCCCACACATCAACGGCTATCTGCATATTAAGCCACGATTCGAGAGAAGTGTTGAACACACGCGCCAAACGGTGAGCCATATCTACCGAGAGAGATCGCTTCTCCTGACACAATTCGCTAATCACCCGTCTCGATACGCCGATCTTACGTGCCAGTTCGGTTTGACTGATTCCTGCGGCTGGCAATACGACTTCTCTCAACAGAGCGCCGGGATGAGTAGGTCGCCGCTTTCTTCCATTCAATATGGTTCTTTTCATCAGTGATAATCCTCCAGTCGACATCGTATGCGTCCCCTTTCAGGAAGCGGAAAGTGATTCGCCGGTTTTTATTAACCTTGATGGCCCATGTTCCTTGCCTGTTCCCTTTCAACTCGTGCAGATCGAAACCCGGCAGATTCAAATCTATTATGTCTGTAGCTTCATTGAGCCTGTCAAGCAACATCGTTATTCTCGGCGCAAGGTTTGGAGGCACGCCTTTGCGATTGCCCGTTGTAAACAGTCGCTTCAATCCCTTGTGTTGAAAACTGTTTATCATATCTTGCGCCGGATAAGTGTAAAAGGAGGTCTTACGGCTTGCAATAACGGGCGGGTATTGTGGAGAGCGATCTAACGATCACTGATCCTTACAGCCTTCCACTGGCCATTGATCTTCGAGACGGTGATGACGAGCGACCGCTCGCCGTTTATCAATTCATAAGCGCCCGTCTCCGCCGCTTCGTTTTCTACCCTCGCCTGAACCGTCCATCCTTCCCTACCGTTACGATCAAAGCCCTCGGTGATCAGAGGATCGAGCGCGGGCGCGATCAATCCACGCACGCGCCCGTCGACGCGCCGCCTTTCCAGAGCCTCGGCTACGACGTAAAAAACCGTGTAGCGATCATTGTCCCACTGTCGCGCCGTCTCGACATAACGCGACCCTTTCCATTCGAGTGTGATCACCTGATAAGCGTGTTCGCACGAACTGCATTCCTTCACTATCGCGCTCGACGAAGCGGGAATTGTGATCATCAGATTCGAGCTTTCCGCGTCGAACTTCGCCTGTGACCGCTGACCGAGTATGACGCCGCTCGAAACGCTTGCGGGAAGCGCGCGACGTGTGACATCCGTGAACTGCTCCTCGTCGTATTGAAGAATCAACACGCGCTCGGCCAGTCGTTGCGACGCGCCTTCGACCCTGACAGTTCCGACAAGCACGACGTACTGGCTCTTATCATCTTTGACTATTCGCAAATCAGCGGGCTTGCCCTGACCGGCTCCGCTTGCGTGAAACCGGCGCAGCAGATTTTGCGGCAGCATCTCCATCAACTTGGGGCGCGGAAGCTGGGCGAGTTCCAAAACTGTTTTTGTCGTCTCAGTGACCGGAGGCGGCTCGACGGAATTAGTCTGCGGCGTTTTGGTTCGAGCAGGTTGATTTACACTGTCGCCCGGCTGCTCACGGCGAAAATAAATCACCGTGAGTGCGGCGGCGCTCGCAACAGCGATCAGAAAAAAAATTGTTAAAACAAATTTCCATATTCCATTGCCTGATCGCCGCGAGCGTGTCTGCCTGAGGTCGCGAAGCTGAGTTGTAATTTTTGCGTCGGGCGGGATAAGCCTCAACGCACCGCCGTCGAAAGTGCAGTATACGAAGTCGTCTTCGAACCCTTCCCGACATTGAGGACAATACTTCATAAATCTTCTTGAGGTTTTGTTCGGGGCTGGTTCTTGCGGGAGCAACAGCGCGACGATTGTATCAAGTTTGTCTGTGTCGAACAATCCTACTTTTTTTGCCGTCGTCTGCTGTAGTAGGATAATCGGTCTGTCTAAGGAGAGTGATTATGGATCAAGTCTATATACGCGATATTTCCCGTCACGACGGAGAGGAAGTGACCATCAAAGGGTGGCTCTACAACATACGTTCGAGCGGCAAGCTCATATTTCCGCAGATACGCGACGGCTCAGGAATCATTCAGGGCGTGATCTTCAAAAAAAATGTTTCCGAGAAAATGTGGAGCGATTGCGAACGTCTTACGCAGGAATCATCCGTGATCGTTCGCGGGCGTGTCCGCGCTGACGAACGCGCGCCGGGAGGCTACGAACTCGACGTGATCGATCTCGAAATTTTGCAGATAGCCGAATCTTACCCCATCACTCCGAAAGAACACGGCACGGAGTTTCTGATGGACAATCGCCATCTGTGGCTGCGCTCGCGCCGTCAGCACGCAATTCTCGGAGTGAGGGCCGAAGTCATTCGCGCAGTGCGCGATTACTTCGACTCGAACGGTTTTACTCTGATGGATACGCCGATATTTACGCCCGCAGCGTGTGAAGGGACGACGACGCTCTTCGAAGTCGATTACTTCGATGACAACAAAGCCTACCTGACTCAATCCGGCCAGCTTTACAACGAAGCGACGGCGGCGGCTTTCGGAAAGGTCTACTGCTTCGGCCCGACCTTTCGCGCCGAAAAATCGAAGACCCGTCGTCACCTGACCGAGTTCTGGATGGTCGAGCCTGAAGTCGCTTATGCCGAACTCGACGACATAATGGAACTGGCCGAAGACTTCATCACGTTCATCGTCCATCGCGTGCTTGAAAACCGGCGCAGGGAACTGGCCGAGCTTGAGCGCGACACGTCGAAGCTCGAATTGATTCAAAAACCTTTCCCGCGACTTCACTATGATGATGCAGTCCGCATGCTTCAGGAAGGTCACGCCAAAGGCGAGCTTGAAAACCGATTCGAATGGGGCGGAGATTTCGGCTCACCCGACGAGACTTATATCTCGAAGCACTTTGATAGCCCGGTGATGGTGCATCGTTACCCGGCTGCGGTGAAAGCATTTTACATGAAGGCCGATCCTGAGCGCTCGGAGCTTGCGTTATGCGTCGACGTGCTTGCGCCGGAAGGTTATGGCGAAGTGATAGGCGGCGGTCAGAGGGCTGATGATTTGAATTATCTTTTGGGTCAAATCAAGGCGCACGATCTGCCGGAAGAAGCATTCGACTGGTATCTGGATTTGCGCAAGTACGGCACGTTTCCGCACGGTGGTTTCGGCATGGGCATAGAGCGATGTACGACTTGGATATGCGGAATCGAACACATCCGCGAAACCATCCCGTTCCCGCGAATGCTTTATCGATTGAAGCCGTGAGTTCGTGTACAAGTATCGAAATACCTGTAGGGCCGACCGTCTCTGGTCGTCCCAGTTTGAAAATCACTTTGTTTGCAAGATCGACACAGAGTTTTTGAAAGATCGGTATCCCTTCAATCTGGGGCGGCCACAGCGGGCCGCCCCTACAGGTCTTTTCGAGTTTCATAATTCACTTCAACAATTCAAATCAGGAAGAGATGATGGCTGAACTTCAAAAGAAACGCATAACCGTATTCGGCGGCTCACGCTGCACGGCGGACACGGACGAATACCGGGAAGCGTTGACGCTTGGGCGTTTGATCGTCGAATCGGGGTTCGAAGTATGCTCAGGCGGTTATGCGGGAGTGATGGAGGCCATCAGCCGCGGCGCTAGTGAAGCCGGAGGCCACGTAATAGGCATGACGATGACTCAATTCAACTCATCGCCCAACCCTTACGTGAAGACTATAGAGCCGAGCGAAAGTTTTTATGCGCGATTGCAAAAGTTGATCGTAGAGTCGGCTGCGTACGTCGCGTTTCGCGGGGGGATGGGTACGATGACTGAAATTTCGCTCGTGTGGAACAAACTCACGATGAACGTGCTGGAGAGACGGCCTTTGATACTGCTCGGCGATTGCTGGCCTCGCGCGTTCGAGTGCCTGCGCGAACATCTGGTCATATCCGAACGCGACATGACTTTTCTGACTTTCGCCGCGACCGCAGAAGAAGCGATTGAAGTTTTGACGACGCAGATAAGATGAAACTCCGGCACAGCATCGGAGGCGTGTCTTGCGAGGCGTCAAAGCGAGTGGGAAAATAAATCACGTTATGCAAAAGAAAGCGAAAATAATCGGAGTGCCGATGGATTTGGGAGCGGGTCGTCGCGGCGTCGATATGGGGCCGTCAGCGATTCGCATAGCCGGACTCAATCAGGCTATCGCGCTTCTCGGCTACGAAGTCTCGGACGCGGGCAACGTGCATGTCCATCCGCCCGAATCGCTCTCGCAGACGAACAATCGGGCGCGATTCCTGCCCGAAATAGCGGCGGCCTGCGAAGAACTTGCCGTGATGGTCGAATCCGCCCTCAGCGATGGCGCGCTTCCGGTCGTGCTTGGCGGAGATCATTCGATAGCCATCGGGAGTGTGTCGGGCGTCGCTTCGTTTCATCGCAAACGCGATGAGCGAATCGGCCTGATATGGCTCGACGCGCACACCGATATCAACACGCCTGAGACTTCGCCTTCCGGCAATATTCATGGTATGCCGCTCGCGGCATTGCTTGGCCACGGGGCTGATGAGTTGACTCGCGTTGCGGGATTCGCGCCGAAGGTTTTGCCCGAACACGCGGTCGTCATCGGCGCGCGTTCCGTAGATCCGGGCGAGCGGGATTTGATTCGCTCTCTCGGTATTCGCGTATTCACGATGACCGAGATGGACGAAAGCGGCATGAGCAGCGTGATCGAAGAAGCTGTGGAAATAGCTTCGCGCAATACGGCAGGCTTTCACGTGACGATGGATATGGATTTCATCGATCCGTTTTACGCGCCGGGAGTCGGAACGCCTGAGCGGGGAGGAGCGACCTATAGAGAAAGCCATCTTGCGATGGAGAAGATAGCAGGCTCAGGCTGTGTGCTATCGGTCGAGATAACGGAGGTCAATCCGATGTTCGACACTACGAATCAGACCGCTCAACTTGCGGTCGAGTTGATCCTTTCCGCGCTCGGCAAAAAGATCATGTGAGAAGGAAAAAAGAAATTGACAAAAAAAATTCGTGTAGGAGTTATTTTCGGCGGACGTTCGGGCGAGCACGAAGTCTCATTGAGGTCGGCGGAATCTATAATCAATGCTCTGGACATGTCGAAATATGAAATCGTTCCCATAGGCATAAGCAGGGAAGGCCGATGGCTCATATCGCGCGACGCGGCGGCGCTACTCCCTGTTGCAGTGATGTCTTCCGAGTCTCAACAACAGGTCGCAATCATCGGAGACCCGACCGCGCAAGGGCTGATGCACCTGAGCCAGAATGGCGAAGCCCCTAACACTGAGCCGCTCGATGTAGTCTTTCCCGTTCTGCATGGAACTTATGGTGAAGACGGAACTATTCAGGGACTTCTCGACCTGGCGGGCGTGCCTTATGTCGGCTGCGGCGTGCTGGCATCGGCTGCGGGGATGGACAAAGTGGTGATGAAGCAATTGTTCGAGCGCGCAGGCCTTACGGTCACGCCTTACCTGTGGTTTCTGCGCTCTCAGTGGGAGGAAAATCCGAAAAAGGTTTTGAAAAAAATCTCGCGCTCGCTCGGCTTTCCCGTCTTCGTCAAGCCCGCGAATCTCGGCTCGTCGGTCGGCATCTCGAAAGCCCGTGACAAGGAAGAACTGCGAGAAGCGATCAAAGACGCTGCGCGATATGACCGGCGAATAATAGTCGAGCGCGCCGTCCGTGGACGCGAGATCGAAATAAGCGTGCTTGGAAACGAGAACGCAATCGCAAGCCTTCCGGGCGAGATAATTACAGGCCACGAGTTTTACGATTACGAAGACAAATACATCGATAATGTTTCGAAGACGGTCACACCCGCCCGTCTCCCAAAAAAAATCATCGAGCGAATACAGCGCGACGCTCTCGTTGCTTTTCAGTCTATTGACGGATCGGGTCTCGCTCGCGTCGATTTTTTCGTCGAGCGCAAAACCCGTCGCGTGATCATAAACGAGATAAACACGATGCCCGGTTTTACCTCGATCAGCATGTACGCGAAGATGTGGGACGCGAGCGGAATCTCTTACCGTGAATTGATTGACCGTTTGATCGCGCTTGCCTTCGAGCGCCACGCCGACCGCTCGCGCAATCTGACGAGCTACCAGCCGCGTGAGTAGGAAGTATGGGAGTGTGGGGGTATGGGAGCGATTAGTTTTCATCTCCCATACCCCCACACTCTTCCTTCGCATATTCAATTCAGCCGATAGCTTCGAGCATTTCGCGCACGGCGCGCTCCATTCCGACGAGCGCGGCGCGGGCGACTATGTTGTGGCCGATGTTGAGTTCTTCGATGGGCGTGATTTCAGCAATCGCGCGCACGTTTCTGTAAGTCAGTCCGTGTCCTGCTGCTACGTGGAGTTTCAATTCTCCTGCGCGTCGAGCCGATACTTTTATGCGCTCCAGTTCCTGACTGACCCATCCCGCTTCGGCTCCGCGCGTCGGGTCGGTCAGTTCCGCGTAACGCCCGGTGCAAATCTCTACCTGATGCGCGCCCGCCCGGTGAGCCGCTTCGATTTGAATGGGTACGGGATCGAGAAAGATGCTCACCATCACACCCGCTGCGGCGAGCTTTTCGATGGCGCGGCTTATCTCTCCTTCGTGCGAGACGACATCGAGTCCGCCCTCGGTCGTCACTTCGTCCGCGCGTTCGGGAACGAGCGTGGCGCACGTGGGTTTGATCTCCGAAGCGATTGCGATCATTTCCGAGGTCACGGCCATTTCAAGGTTGAGGTGAGTTTTGACGACCGCGCGAAGCGTGCGCAGGTCTTCATCCTGAATATGTCGGCGGTCGCCGCGCAGATGAATCGTGATGCCGTCGGCGCCTGCGAGTTCTGCCATCACAGCGGCAGCTATGACGCTTGGCTCGAATGTGCGGCGGGCCTGACGGAGCGTGGCTATGTGATCGATGTTGACGTTGAGGCGAACCATACGTTCATCTTTCGCTTTCGGTAGACTGACAGACTTCGCTCGACGCCGCAGGCGGCAGGTCGTCGTAACGACCGGCGATATCGCGCAGGCGTATGCGAATCAGGTCTAGCATCATATCGATCGAGTCGCGGAGATAATTCACCTTGCTGTCGTCCGAATGACTCCACACTACAGGCACTTCTACGAGCCTCAATCCGCGTTTGCGGGCGATGTAGAGAACTTCGGGGTCGAAGCCGAATCGCTCGATGCTCTGCAATCGAAAGACGGGCAGGGCCGATTCGCGGCGGAACGCCTTGAATCCGCATTGCGTGTCCTTGAACTCAAGACCGGTGATGAATCTCAAAAAGAAGTTGAAGACCCGCCCGCCGAAATCGCGGATGACTGATTGGCGGACTCCGATGAGTTTACGATCAAGAGCGCGCGAGCCGAAAGCTACATCGGCGCGGCCTTCGGCAATGGGGGCGATCAGTTTGGGACTTTCCGTTATGGGCGAAGAGAGATCGGCGTCGGTGAAGAGGATTATTTCTCCTTTCGCTTCGCTCACTCCGCGTCGGACGCTGTAGCCCTTGCCGCGATTCGGATCGTTGGTGATGAGCCGCAGACTAAAGCCTGCGCTTGTGAAATCTTCCATTCGACCGGTTACGATTTGAGGCGTGCTGTCCGCAGAGCCGTCGTTGATGACCAGAACTTCAGCCGTGTAGGTTTGAGATTTTAGGAATCGCAGCACCTCGTCGAGAGACTGGCCGATTCTTCGCTCTTCGTTATAGGCTGGAATGACTATCGATAAGAACATGATTATAAGCTCGCTGGCTAAGACGAATGAATATATCACAAAAGGTGTAAGGCGGCAGCACGGAAGTTTTTCCGAGAGAGATCAAGGTTGGCTTGCCTCGAAAATCTTTTGTGATAGAATGGACGTGTCCGATGCACAGTCAGGAGCAGCGTCAGTGCATCACTCTTTCGATAAATCCGCTCATTTAATGAGGCAAAGGGCGACACAGAGCGCCCGGTTTTCAGGTGGGTTGATATAGCCGAGACCCACACGTCTCCCCAGGGGTCTCGTCGAGCTATATCGGGAGGCAAAACATGAGACATGGATTCACTCGCGCCTTTCTGGTCACGATGATGGTCGCAGCGATCCTGCCGATCAACTTCGCCGTCTCGCAGGAAAACAAAAATGCCGCGCTTCAAGACAAGCAAAAAACCGACAGCGCCACGGATGACAAGGTTACGGCTGCGAAATCGGATGACGTGAAGTCGGGCAAGCAGCAACCTCAGGACAAGATCGTACTCCCTGCTCACATCGTCAACGTCACGGTCAGCGTCACGGATTCCTATGGCCGGTTCGTCACCGGATTGAGCAAGGATCACTTCGATCTGTTCGATGATAAGGTCAAGCAGCAGATAGCTCACTTTTCAGACGAGGACGCGCCCGTCTCTCTGGGTATAGTTTATGACGTTTCGGGTTCGATGAAGGAGCGAATCAATCGCTCGCTGCGCGCGCTGAAGCGTTTCATCGAGACATCGCACGAAGACGACGATATTTTTCTGATCGGGTTCAATGACCGGGCCAAACTCGTGCAGGATTTCACCACTTCGGGCGATCAGGTGATGAACCATCTCACGCTCGTCGCGCCCAAAGGCAACACGGCTCTCTACGACGCTGCTTATCTCGCGGTCGAAAAAGTCACCGAGGGCCGGCATAACAAGAAAGCCTTGCTCATCATCTCCGACGGGCAGGACAACAACAGCCGCTACACCTACAAAGAACTTCGCAATCGCGTCAAAGAGGCCGACGTTCAAATCTACGCCATTGGCATAACCGACCCGGCATCGGACGGGCTTGCAGGATTTGGAAGATCGGTGCTTGAAGAGATCACCCGAATGACGGGCGGCAGGTCGTTTTTTCCCAATGCCTACAACGAGCCTGAGCTTGTCGAGATTTGCACGCGCATCGCGCTTGAGCTTCGACATCAATACTCGTTCGGTTTTTACCCGACCGATGTGACGAGCGAAGCCAAATGGCATAAGATTCAGGTCAAGGTCAATCCGCCGAAAGGGCTTGGCCGACTCTCTCTCTCTTACAGAGACGGATATCAGTCATTCAAACGATAGCGCCGCGAGCCGCGCCTGAACTACTCCTTCAAAGAGCGCAAACGCTGGCGCTCAGGCCGTTCATTCGGCAACGGTCGTTGTTAATCCGCGCATCACAACCGGCGGGTTTTCAAATTCGATGACACGGAGTAAAATTCAGTTATGCGGTTCAAAAATTTTAGAAGCGTCGCAGTTTTCATGATGCTTGCGCTGTTCGGCCTCGGAGCAAACATATTCTCCCTACGAGCAGATACCCAGCAGCAGAAAGACAAACCGAAACCTCAGAAACCTCAGCCGTCGAATCCGAAAAAAGATGAAGGCATCGAGCAGGATGATCAAAAACCCATCATACTCAACGCCGATCTCGTCATGCTCGATGTTCAGGTCATAGACGCCTTGAGCAACAAGCCTGTGATGGATTTGAAGCAGGAACAGTTCGATGTGCTGGAAGACAAAGTGCCTCAGAAAATAGAAGTCTTTGGCCGCGATCAGGTGCCTGTCTCGCTCGTCTTCACCATCGATACGTCAGGCTCGATGAAAGCCAAACTCGACACCGTGATAAAGGCTTCCGTGAATCTCGTCAAAGAAAGCCGCCCCGATGATGAGATGGCCGTCATCGAATTCAAGGAAACTCCTGAACTGCTGACCGAATTCACAACCGACATCAACGACATCATGGATACTCTTCAAGGGCTTGTAGCCGGGAACCGGACTGCAATGCTCGACGCCCTCTACCTTGCCGCCGACTATGCCAGCAAGGAAGGAAAGAATCGGCGCAAGGCCGTCATAATCGTGACCGACGGGCTGGACAAGGACAGCTATTACAAGTTCAATGAAGTCGTCAGTCATATGCGCGAAACCGACGCGCAGGTATACCTGATAGGATTTACGAACGACCTGTCGAAAGACGGCGCGTGGGTGTTCAAGAAGAGCGAAAAAGATAACGCCGAAAACCTGTTGAACAAACTCGCAGCCGAAACCGGCGGCAAGGCATTCTTCCCCAAAGAACTGGCCGAAGTGCATCAGATCGCGCAGCAGATTTCCAACGATCTGCGCACGCAGTATTCCATAGGCTATTACTCGACCAATTCGAAACGCGACGGCACATTTCGCGCAGTCAAGGTGCAGATCAATGCTGGCAATCGAAGACTCGCGGCCCGCACACGCAACGGCTACACCGCTCCGCGCGAGGGCGAAACTCCACAGGCAAACACCAAACCCTGAGCTATTATCGAAAGACTCAAACGCCAGCCCGACTGTCTCTACGGGTCAGGCTGGCGTTTATTTTGTCAGCGATCAGCGGGCGATGTACATTCACCCCACCGTCTCGGCGTTTATACCGACGCTGCTCGGCGACCTCAAGCCGATGGAGTGAGCAGGTGCGCCGCACCGATACTAGATTGAATATCGTATTGTGAGGTTGCTCGGAGTGAGGGGCTGCCTGTTCCAGCGACTGAGGGCTATAACGATATATTTCTCCTGCGGGGCAGTCGAATCTATTGCCCAGTGTAGAGCGCCTCACTGAATCTTACAGAATCTAACCTGAACCTGGCTGCTAACTCCATTCCCAATAAAACAACGAATGCCTGTTGCATTCTCCTTGTTGGGAATAAGATAGCTAACTCTTTGACTTAATCCAGGCGGAACAGGAGAATTTGCGTCCGCTAAAATTACAGAGTTTCCGGCATCACAAGATGCAGAGACCACTACGTAACCGGTCGGCACAGTAACATCAATGCCGGTCATATAGTTTTGCAGGAAGCTTGAACAATTCAAGCTTCCTACAGGGCCTGCTGGACCTTGCGGTCCCTGTGGTCCTTGCGGCCCTACTGGTCCTGCCTGTCCTCTCTCACCGGCTGGACCCTGTGGTCCTGGATGTCCCTGTGTTCCTTGTCCAATAGGTTGACCTCTTACCAAATAATTGCCGCTGACATTTATGTCCCCATTCACATCCAATTTCGCCTGCGGGCCGGTAGTCCCAATGCCGACATTGCCGTCCGCATTGACGCGGAGCAAGTCTCCAACCTGGCTATTCAGGCTAAAGACAGGCTGTCCTCCGGATGAATTGGGCAGGTTAATGTTTAGACCCCCTCCTGTTGGGCTATACTGCTCAACTCGAGCGGCGGTTTCGCCATCCGTACTGTCTCTCACGTGGAGTTTTGACCGAGGTCCCGCGGTCCCAATGCCGACATTGCCTTCATAGCCCGGCCACAAAATAATATGCGGATCGGTGTTGGCGGCTTCTAACGATAGGTGTCCGTTACCAGATCTGAGCAAGTGTATATTGTCATTATCGTAGCTTGATAAGGCGACATCTTTTGTCGTGGCGGTTGGGCCGCCCACCAGGAATTTGTACCCGGTATTATTCATCGCCCCGATGCCAACATTGCCGCTGAGGAAGGATTGATCGCCACTAAAACTATTGCCGCCTGTCAACTGCGCAGGCGTATATCCCAAAGCCGCTATCACATCTGAAGAGAAGAGTGTCACCGCCCCGGCGCGAGTATTAAAGCTTGAAACCACTGCTCCTGGAGCCACGCCCAAAGGATTGCCTCCCGTCCCGTCGCCGCTCAAAGTGGCGTCGTGTGTAACGATAGCTAGTCCCTTCAACGTGATTTCCAGTCGAGGCTCATGGCTGGTATTTCCGTTCTCTTTGCTATCGAACCTGACAGAAATGCCGCTCGCGTCAGGTAAAAGAGCTATACCATTGTTTGCAATTACTCCGTCAAGCCAATCTCTGACAAGTGCAGTAAGATCGATGGTCAGGAAAGAGTTAGCCGCCCCAGCCGGAGTTAGCACTCCTGAGACCTCAATACTACCGAGCGAAGGAGCGAAGTTGCTGGTGATAGTTCCTTCATCCCAACTGCTGGTCACGCGCTGGACGTCAAACGAGCCTGGGGTCGTGAGCGTGTTTATCCACAGCTTTAAAGTAGCTTTGGCAATGTTATTTCCTGACGTGCCTGCGGGTAAGGTTGAAAGGTCGAATTTGAAATAGCTGTTTACGCCGGAGGTAACTCGCAGATTAGCATTGGAACCGAAATTCTGGTCCGGCGTGCTCGATTGGGTGAAAGCATCTTGCCTCAGCACGCCGTCTGCTGCACATGACGTGTTCGTCAGGAAAGCCGCAACAGCCAGAAGCCTGAAGGCTTGTATCCATCTTGTCCTAAGAATACTATTTCTCAGGATAATTCTCCTTTCATTGCGTCAACATTTGATTGGTTCACGATATCCATTGCCGAGAATAATCAACAGCGATTCATCGCAGTAGTACTTCGAGCCGATTTACCTGTGGTTTTCACTCGTGCTTCCTGCTTATCAATCAAGGCTCTGCCACCAATGCCTGAGCGCACCGTAATTGATTTCCCGGCAATGTTCAGGACTGATTCCAGCCGGCATCAGTCGCCTAGTTCTATAACTGATACCCATCTCAGTAAGCGATATCTTCAACGGAACATCACCATTCGAAATTATTTTTTGAAATTATTTTTGACGGTTTCCAGCGCAGCAATCAGTCCACGGGCGACCCCACATCGTCCTATGGCGGGTGTACAAGCGAACCGATTTGTCGTACTCCCCGGAAACCAGTCGCTTTCCGTCCGGAGAGAAAGCTATCGAAAGAACAGGAGCAGTGTGAGCGCCTATGCGAGTGATGAGTTTCCTATCTTCCACATCCCACAAAGCTATTGTCTCGTCATCCGAAGCCGACGCAACCTCAGCCCCGTCAGGCGAAAAGGCGACTGACTTCACTCGTGCAGAGTGGCGACCGATCACGCCAAGCTCGCGAAGCGGATTGATCTGCCACAGCCGCACTGATTTGTCATCGTCTCCCAGAACGAAATGCTTGCCGTCGGGCGAAAAGGAAATGGCAATGGCTGGTTGCGTCTCAACCACCGCCGCGATTGTCCACGTCGCGGTATCCCTCAAAACAATATATCCATTGGTTGCCGGGTAGATGAGCCATCTGCCGTCAGGCGAAAAAGTAATAGCGTATATCATGTGTGGGTGTGTCCAGGGTGAACTACCATCGAAAGCTACGATCCGGGCGCCATCTGCGCTATTGAAAACACCCTGCGAACTTGCCACCCGTTGCCCGTCAGGAGAAATCGCCACACAATATCCAGCCCTATCGCTCTCATAAGTCCATTGCTGTGAGCGCGTCTCAATATCCCAGAAGATGACCGCGCCGCCTTGATCGCACGACACAATCTTTTTCCTGTCAGGAGAGAAGGCCACTCCCGTCAGTCTCGTCTTGTGGCCAATCAAGATTGCCTCTTTCCTGCTTTCCTCCGCATTCCAGACGATGATGGAGTCGTCCTCGCTTGCTGATGCGACTCGTTTTCCATCGGGCGAAAAGGCCACCGCGCGGACAGGGTCGCTGTGTTGACTGAGGCTGGCTCTGCATGAGCGGTTTCGAACATCCCATATCAGAATCGCGCCGTCCCCGTGAGTGGAAACAATCTCGCTGCCATCAGGTGAGAACGCCAGACTCCATACTATCGCTGGGTGACTGAACCGCGCAGTATAGTGGACCCGGAAATTTAGACAACGAGATGTGATAAAAATAAGTGGGAAATGACCACGATGAAAAAAACATACACATCTGGTTTCAAAGCCAAACTCGTGTTGGAATTGCTCAGGGGGGAGAAATCTCTCTCTCAGCTTGCCAGCGAGCATAAGGTTCACCCGAATCTCTTACGTAACTGGCGCGATCTGGCTTTACAGGATTTCGCCTCGCTCTTTGATAAGAAAAACCTGACGGCTGACCTTCAGTCTGCCCACTCCCAGGAGGTTGAAGAACTCTTCGCCCAGATCGGCAGATTGACCACTCAGGTCAACTGGTTGAAAAAAAAATCTGGCCTCAACCCTGACGCGCGCTGATCGCTTCGCCCTCGTCGAGCGCGCCAGTTCGGAGTTGAGCTTGACCGAGCAAACTCAACTCCTGTCGGTGAGTCGGGCCAGTCTTTACTGCTTCCCAATCAACACACAGGCTATGAGACGCCAACCGTTGCAGAAACAGTCTCTATCGGCTTTTCATAGTCTTGCGGTGTCTTCTCATACTCTTGCGAATATCCTCGATTGGTCGAGGATACCTCGCGATAGAAGCGACCGGTCGTCTCCCAGCATTCTGAGATGAATTGACGGCGCGCCCCGCAGCCCAGGCATACGCGATAGGTTTCACCCCCAACAGTAAACGGACGGCTCATCTCTCTGTGCCAGCACCCTACTATTCTTCTCCCTACATACCCGACAGCGGCCAATAATCCCAACGGTTGCTGACCGCTCTCTTTATGTTCCAAGCCATCGGATTTCTTTCTGCTTTGAAACATGAAGATCACCCTCTCATTCCACTTCCTGATGTCAATGAATCACAGCGCGATGCAGACAAAGACGTATCAGCACGGTCTTCTCGACCCAAATGAACAACGCTGGCACAAAGAGATTCGCCAAATGCCGAACGGAAGTTGACTCTCCCTCAACGTCTGGCTTTTCCCTTCAACTGGATTGTTATCGTCGGTTTCTCCGGATCGTCGGTCGTGATTGTGAGCGTGTCTTTGAGCGTCCCCGAACTCTTGGGCTGGAAAACTATCTTCAACTGAAGCACGCTTCCCGATTGCAACAGGACCGGGAGTCCCGACACCCCTTCTATTCGAAAGTGTGTTCCGTCGAGGAAACTCAAGGAATTGATCCTGAGCATTCGACCTCCTGCGTTGGCAACAGAGACGATGACAAATCCACAACCGCTGTTTATGGCAACAGGGCCGAAGAATATCTTTGTAACCGGAACGCAAACCTGTTGAGGCGGTCCGTCCTCGTCCTCGGCATCGATGACCATTATGGCAACTGTGCCGGTTGCCTTCTGTCCGATGCAATCGTTTGCCGTGAATGTCACGACAAATGTTTTATCCTTTTGATCCGCCGTCGGCGTGAAGATGAACCGACCGGAAGTAACCTCGAAGCCGGCGTGATCCGGTAGCCCCGATGCCGTGATCGACACCTGGCAATTTAGCGACGGCGAACTGGCTGCAACTGTAAACGTGAGCGTATCGCCGACTTTGACGACGATGGGGCTGGGCGGAAGGCTCAGTACCGGAGGACCGGGGACATCGGAGGGATTGAGAACGACAGTGATCTCTACCGCGCCGACGGCGGATGCACCCTTTGAATCGGTTGCGTCAAATACTACTGTGAGTACCTGACCAGCCTGATCAGCAACGGGAGTGAATGTGAATATCCCCGTTGCCGGGATAAATAAAGCGTTGGGCGGAATGCTGCTGGCTGAAAGCGTCACAGCATCTCCATCCGGGTCGCTTGCCGTCACGGTGAAGTTGAGCGTCCTGCCTACGCCGATCGTTTGAGACCCCGGCAAGCTTATTATCGGCGGACGATTATCTGGCAGCCTCAGCGTCACACTGATCTGTACTGAGCGTGATACAGATGCCCCGTGAGAGTCAGTCGCAGTAAAATTGACTGTGAAGGTCTGGTTCGCTTGGGAATCGGACGGCGTGAAACTGAACTGACCGCTTGCAGGATTACCCGTTGCTGGATTCGGAATGAAACCTGAGCCAGCAGGCAGGCTTGTCGCTTGCAGTATCACTATGTCTCCAGCGTCTGAATCGCCCGCTGATACAGTAAATGTCAGTGTGCTGCCAGCCTGCACTGCCTGCGGCCCAGGAACTGTAAGCGTGGGAGCAGTATTGGTTGGGGGAGGGGGTGTCACAACAAGCTGCACAGATCCCGATACAGACGCGCCGCGCGAATCCGTCGCGGTGAAGGTCACTGTGAAGGTCTGATTCGCCTGCGAAGCGGATGGAGTGAAACTGAACTGACCGCTTGCAGGATTGAATGAAGCGTTGAGCGGGATGCCGGTGGCTGAAAGCGTGACAGCGTCGCCGTCCGGGTCGGTTGCCGTAACGATGAAGTTCAACGTCTTGCCTGCCTCAACCGTCTGTGGTCCCGGTACGTTTATTACAGGCGGACGATTATCCGGCGGTCTTGGCGTCACTGCAATTTGCATTGAGCGCGTCACGGATGCCCCATGAGAGTCAGTCGCAGTGAAGTTGACTGTGAAGGTCTGGTTTGCCTGTGAATCTGAAGGAGTGAAGTTGAACTGGCCGCTTGCCGGATTGCCGGTTGCCGGATTCGGAGTGAAGATTGAGCCTGCGGGAAGACCGGTCGCCGCCAGTGTTACCGAGTCGCCTGCGTCAGGGTCACTCGCCGAAACATTGAATGTCAATGTACTACCTGCCTGGACTGTCTGCGCTCCGGGAGTGTTGAGCGCTGGAGGATTGTTGGTTGGGGGCGGGGGCGGGGGAGTAAAATTCACGGCGCTCGATGCGGACGCAACTATGATGTCTGCATTGAGTGAGATCAACCCAGCGACCGATCCGCTCACGTTGACGTGCAGGAAGTTGACTGAAAGCCCGGATGAGGTCGTGCCGTTGCCATCTTGCGTCTGCTCGTTGATGATCACGCTTCCGTTGACCGGCACGTTGACTGGTAAAAGACCTACGATTGCCGTTACCGTGGCGCTGATAGATATAGTTGTGTTGGGGGCGAACTCCGATTGCTCATGGAGGACGCCAGCTATTCTCAACTGGTTCACAAACGAGCCTGCCGATGTGCTTGTGGCCGATGCGCCGTTGCTATCGCTTGCTGACTTGGATCTGACTGTGGCAGCGGTCACCAGTCCATTAAGAATGTTCACATTATTGATCGTAGAGGCGCTTTCAGCGTGCGCTGACGTTTGAGTGATAGCGCCTGATGTCGAATTGACGACCAGCCCTGTAGATAAGACCGTCAGCACTCCCGGAATGCCAAGCCCGATATTCGCGCTGGCCGCCTGATTCGTAAACGATCCGCCCTGCGCAGGAAGCGTCACGGGCGCAAGATTCGGCACTGATACATTCGCCTGAGCCAGCAGAACGGTTGCTGTCACATTCACTCCCGCTCCGTTGGCTCCCCCCTCGACAACATTCTGAGACTGAGCTAACGAGGACGGCTGATTGGCCGCAACGCACATGGCTGTCAGCGCATAGACAAGGATTGTTTTAATTCTGGCTCTCATGATTCCTCTCCTCCCATTGGTTTTTTGTGAAGTCTCTGCTCGCTCGCACAAGGTGGCTCCTCTGGCTCTCATGATTTCCTGTCTCCTGTTTGTTTTTTTTCGATCTGCAGACAATCGGTTTCAATTGCATCTGCGGCTTTAGAATCGCTCGAATGATTTTTTCCAATACCATTCGCGCGGTTTGCAGCCCTGCTCCTGGAAGGCGCATCTTCAAGAGGCCCTCTCGCGAAGCAGGGTCGGGTGCTGCAAAACTCCACCGCGACATTTAAATTCGGATGAGCGTTTTCGACGCGCACGATCCGTGCGATGTACTGCATACAACTCTTTTTGTCGAATGGAATCTCGATTGTCATCTCCACCTTCCTGCCGGTCTTCAATCGCCTCGCGGTTCGAAACAAAGCTCCCGTCGCGCTCAAGTTTTCCAGAGCGGTCGTTTCCTGAAACTCTCTCTTGCCTCTGCAAATGCCTCTCACCCGGACAAGCCACGCGAGATTAAACCTCCGCGCTCGCCTAAGCTCGACTGTTTGCAGTGATGGAGACTTTGCGCCGGTCGCTGAAACGCCGGGGAGATTGACTGGTTTGGAGAAACCCATAATCGCAAACCTCTTCGGACTTTTGCGTGTGAAACCACCCGACTCGCCGACGCGGGGGTGACGGCGACGAGCCGGTGATAAGTAGAGCGGCTTGCAGCCGCATTGCCATTTGGTTTCTAGCAGTCTGCAATTTGGTAGGAAAGTATCGCAGAGTGAACGCAACAGCAAACCGCCCTACCGGCATGTGTTATAATGCTTATTACATACTCAGTAAATCAGCAAAAGACTCATTGTGTTGTAATAACTCTAGCATTTCTTTCGTAGAAATTTGGACTACAACCTGAAACGTATCGTCAGAGTGAGAGGCACTGTACAAAGATGAAGAAGTGGGTCGGGATTGAGCGGGCGAACGAGCAAAAATCATCTTTTCGCCAGATTATATCCGATTGGGTTTGCCGGGATGTATCGAACCGCTTTTACTCTACAAGCCCGTTCTGTATGGCATAATGCGTCAACTCGGCGTTGGTCTTCATTCTCATTTTTTCCAGTATGCGTGTTCGGTATGTACTGATGCTTTTAACGCTCAACGACAGTTCCTCAGATATCTGCTTTCTGGTCTTTCCCGAAGCAAGCAGACACATAACCTGATACTCGCGGTCAGAAAGAGTTTCATGCAACGGCTTTTCAAAGCCGGTTTCCAACTCGAAGAGTAGCCTTTCGGCAAAAGACGGGCTGACATATTTCCCTCCGGCGGATACTCTGCGCACCGCATCTATCAGTTGTTCCGGGGCGCTTGTTTTGATCAAGTAGCCGGATGCGCCTGCCTTCAGCATCCGAACGGCGTACTGATTTTCCTCATACATGCTCAAGACCAGAACAGGAAGTTTTGGTCGCTCAATCTTTAACTGCTTCAAGGCGTCGACTCCTCCTCTGCCGGGCATATTGATGTCGAGCAGGACAACATCCCAGTTGCCTGATCGAGTCCTTTCCAGCATTTCATTTCCATCTGATGCTTCTCCAAACTCAGGTGCATCGAAGGCTTTAGAGAGAACCTGTTTCAATCCCTCGCGCACGATGGTGTGATCGTCTGTAATGAGGATTTTCATACCCCTGCTCCTTTCGATCATTCAAGCAGAATATCCACCGACAAGGTTGTTCCTTTGCCCGGTATCCCTATAACGCTAACCTTCCCTGCCCAGGGGGAAGCTCTCTCGCGGATTCCAATGAGACCCAGCGAGAGCGGGCTGTTTATCTGATCTTCCGTGATTCCTTTGCCGTTATCGTTCACCGCAAGTATCAGGTGGCCGCGTCTCTTTTTCAGACGTACAGTGACTTGGCTTGCGTTCGCATGGCGAGCTACGTTGGTGAGGGTCTCCTGAAAGATTCGGAATATGGCAGTAGAGCGGGCAGTGTCCAAAATGATTTCGCCTGATCCCAGAGCAAGCTGATACTTGATACCCGTCCTGTTCTGAAATTCCTGCAACTGCCACTCAATAGCCGCAGTAAGCCCCAGAACGTCAAGGACTGACGGTCTTAATTCGGTTGAAATCTCCTGTACGCGCCGGATGGTTGCATCAATGAGCGCCGCCATCGCCCCGATTTTATCGAGCAGTTCCGCGGGGCGACCTAACTGGCTTTCCAACGAGAACAAATCAATCTTCAAAGAGGTCAATACCGGGCCGAGTTCATCGTGCAGTTCGCGCGCTATCCGGGTGCGCTCCTCTTCCAGCCTAGATTGCAAGTGAATGGCAAGGGCGCGCATCTGTTCATGAGAGTTCTTTAATTGCTTCTCGGCCTGCTTGCGCTCGGTCAAGTCAACCAGTATGCCCTGTATAACAGGTTCACTATTATCTCTCTCAATAAGGGTTGCATTACCGAGTATCCAGACCGGTTTTCCGTCTTTTCGCCGGAGCATCATTTCAAAGTTGGTGAGCACGCTCTGATCTTTCAGAAGCGTAATCATCGCTTCACGGTCAGCGCGGCTGAAATAGAGGTTCCAGGCGCTGACTGACAAAACATCTTCCCGCGAGTCATAGCCCAAAATGTGGGCAAAGGATTCATTACAATCCAGTATGCGACCGTCCAGAGTAGAGTGGTAAACGCCGGACAGGTTTCGCTCAAACAGCGTGCGATAACGCCGGTCGGATGTGTCAGGCGCGTCTTTTGCCCGCTTGCGTTGAGTGATTCTGCGAACCGCAGCCGCGCGCATGGGTTTCCTCGTGTTGTACAAACGATTGCCGCGTGAAGATTTAACGCTGATATAGAAGCCATTTTTCTCTGATACGGGAAGCTCGTGATGAGTCTCTGCCTGTTTCATGTTGGTGTGGTTCCTGTGGGTAAATGCCAAGGGGAGTATTTAGAGAGTGAGTGAAAAGTCCTGATCTACATAGGCGAGAATGGAGAGGTTCGCCTTGATAATAAGCAACTTACAGAGTCGTATGCGTTTGGAATGCCGTCTGTAAATGCTTGAATCTCGACTTCTCAAACACCTTCATACTGCTCGAAGACTGGGGGCAGTCTATACTCGGTCAGAGAGTAAACCATCAAAGTTGAGAAAAACTTGGGGAGTGGTTGAAAACAAGATTATTCTGAAAAACCGGCGTTTCAGACAACCACTTATGGGATTTGGAAAACCTTGAGCGAGGAAGATGCGAGTCTAGGGCGTGTTCTGAGGATTTAGTCGAGTACGCGGGCGGATCACTTTTCCCGGCTACTCCCCCGTTCTCGCTAACAATGTCCGCATCTGATGGGAGGTGTCCGTTTTTTTGTGTAAATCCATTTCCCCGACTCGGCCATCGAGCGGCTGGCTGTCCGCAAAGCCTGCTAGGAATAGACTTACACACACACACGGTTTTTTCATCAGATTGCTG
>Ga0187893_10001565_pt1 | contig 54452 bp, 43 predicted proteins | sample MA1701074metaG_FD_139574 | JGI IMG/M metagenome (GOLD analysis project Ga0187893, IMG submission 139574) | White microbial mat communities from a basaltic lava cave in the Kipuka Kanohina Cave System on the Island of Hawaii, USA - MA170107-4 metaG ... | reverse complement strand
TTCCCTACGTCGAATCCGCCGATCCGAGGCAAAAAGTGGACATCTACGCGCCGGAAGGCGCCAAGAACCTGCCGGTCGTCTTCTGGATTCACGGCGGCGGCTGGCAAGCGGGCGATCGGTCGAGCGTTCAACTCAAGCCACAGGCTTTCGTGGACAAAGGCTTCGTTTTCGTTTCTACGGGCTACCGTCTCCTCCCAAATGTCGAGATGGCCACCATCTTTCGCGACATCGCCAAATCCGTCCGTTGGGTGCATGAGCACATCGCGGAGCACGGCGGCGACCCGAAGCGGATTCTCGTCATGGGCCACTCCGCCGGCGCGCAGCTTGCCGTCCTGATTTGCATCGACGACCGCTACCTGAAGGCCGAGGGACTTTCCCTCGCCATCATCAAGGGCTGCGTTCCCGTGGACGGCGACACCTACGACGTACCGGCCATCATCGAGACCGCCGAGACCCGGCAGCGTGTGCACGGCCTGCCGATGCCCAATTTCGGCCACCGTGTGAAATTCGGCAACGACCCGGCCAAACACCGCGACTACTCCGCCGTCACGCACGTGGCGAAGGGCAAGGGCATTCCGCCGTTTCTCATCCTCCACGTCGCCGATCATCCCGACGTGAGGGCGCAAGCGGAGCGGCTCGAAGCTGTGCTGAAGGACACCGGCATTCCAGCCAAACGCTTCGCGGCCAGGGAAACCAACCACAGCAAGCTCAACGAGAATCTCGGCCTGCCGGACGATCCGCCGACGAAGGCATTGTTCGAATTTGTGGATGAAGTGTTGAAGAAGTAGATCAGTGCATCAACCGATCCGGCGTCGGGACTTTCTAAAAGCCTCATGCATGGCCGGAGCGACTGTCGTCTGCATGGGTGCCGCATTTCGCCAGGCGCCTCCTCCTCCACTGCGAGAGCGGGGGGATTTATTTTTTAACCTTCCGCCGCAATCCAGCCAGCCCAATTAACCCAGAACCGAATAGCAGCAGACTGGTTGGCTCGGGCACTACTACCGCGGCTTGGAAAGTCGTCGGTAATCCCTCCTCATAGTGAAACGCTAGTACACCGCCTGAAGTATCTAGGATTCCGTAATTGGAGGGAGTAAGAGTGTAGCCGTTGGCGCCGCTAATTGGGCCGATTGACGTTGTCATATCCCACGTCGCGAAAACTGGTTCGGGTCCGAAGTCGAATATATCGGGGCCAGTTGCAATACTGAATCCTACTCCCGGGTTTGGGCCGATGCTGGTGTTGTTTACAAAAAATCGGGTCGCAGTAATAAAATTGAACGTACCCAATGCACCTATTGTGATTGATGCGGCGATGTTTTGAATGGAGAAACCCTGAGGGATTGTAACACGCGCCGATGTGTCCCCTTGGGCTGTAATCGTGAAGGTGGTGTCAGTAAAAGATGTCTCTCCAATTAATCCTGAACCGACACCTTGATACGTGTACGTGATAATATCCCCTTTAACGTTGGTTGCAAAGGCTGTCACGAAAACTACTAATAGGAAATTGCTTTTTAACCCTCCGCGGGTGACGGAGAATTGCTTCTGCGCCGGGTTCATTTTCTGCGAGTATGCGGCCTCCGTGAAGGGTGTCAAGGGACCTGCTACGAGGCGGGCTCGTTCTACATCTATTCGCCGGGAAGATATTCTTCAAGCGAGTCATGCGCACCCAGCTTGAACCAAAATATCACTGGCGCAATGAAGCGCAGATGATTTCCTTTTCGCTACGAGCAAAAACATGGCGGTTGGCAAAGGAAGGAGCAGCCCAGGTCAATTTTCGCCCACCGAATTGATAAGTCGGCTCCACCAGAGTGGTCCGGCAGATTTCCCGGTAACCCTGAGGGCTGAGTTGGGCCAGGATCAGTTCGCCCAGTTCGTTGTAGATGAAAACGGAGCTTCTGTTCACGGTCATGTGCATGGTTGCGCTCGAGCCTTTTTTCTCGCGCGTGACCTGATCTGTTTCCCAGATTTGCCTGCCTGTTTCCGCCGCCAGGCAGACCAGGTTTCCGTCCGGGTTCAATGAATAGACATAATTTCCCTGCAGCAAGGGAGTGGAGGTTCCGCTCAGGATTCTTCGGGTGGCGACGCGCGACTCGGGCCAAAGGACAGAGGCGGATGGTTTGTGTTCATCCAGTTTCAACATGAGGCCGCTGACGAGCAGTCGATTGTTTGAAAACACGGGCGTGGCCACCGCTGCACTGTTTCCGGCTGAAAAGCCTTCACGCCAAAATAATCGTCCTGTCGCCGGGTCGAGGCTGCTGACCGATTGTGTAGTCCAGACAATCAACTGACGCCGGCGTCCGGCCTTGATGATCAGTGGCGAGGCCTGGCCCGCGGTTTCATTGAGGCTTCTCCAAATTTCCCTGCCCGACTTTCGGTCAAAGGCGACCACGCAGGCATCGGGTTTGCCTCCGACTTGAAGGATCAACCTATCCCGGTCCATTAGAGGCGAGGCGCTGATGGTAGATGTCTCCTCAATCTGGTATTCCTGCGACAGGTCCTTTTCCCAGATCAATTTCCCGGAGGCGGCCTCAAGGCAATAGAGGTTATGAGCTTGCGGACCAGTGGCATAAACTTTCCCACCCTGGACAACCGGTGTCGCGTTGGGGCCCGGTTCCTGGCCGGGAACAAAAGCCCACGCCGGGTAATTCGTTTTTTCCCGCGAGAAAGTCCAAAGCAACTTTCCTGTTTTTTCCTGAAAGCAAAGAACACGGCCGAGGATCCTGGGGCGCTCGAGCAGAATGTCGGTAACATAAACCCGGCCTTTGGCGACCACTGGGCTGGAGAATCCATATCCGACCGGAGCCCGCCACCGGACGGAGAGACCTCCTGGCGGGAAAGTTTTTCGTATGCCCGTTTCGTGCCAGACCCCGTCGCGATTGCTGCCCCGCCATTGAGGCCAGTCTTCCGCCCGCGAGGCCAACTCGAGCGCGATGAGAAAAAGAATTACGACGATCCGTCTGGGCATGGATTCATGCTATCTGAAAACGGGTGTCAGCAAAGCTCTTTGCTCAACGGGCAAATGGCGGGCTTGATTGCGTCCCTGTTCTTGCCACCATGGCACCCTCAACCGAAGACTGCGGCTTATGCAAACACCACGCCATGCGCTGCGCGTAGTAACTCACCAGTCGCCCGTGAACATTAGGGGCGGCGCGCGAATACCGATGCTGTTGGCGCTCGCGGCTATCAGCCTGGCAGGAGGGATCGGTGCGCACGCCAGCTATGGGATTTATGTGGGCAAAAACCTGACGGCTGACGGCAGCGTATTTTTGGCCGGCTATGGTGACGAACCTTCCAGCCATTGGCTCGATATTGTGCCCCGGCGCGAGCATCCCGAAGGAACGATGATTGTGGTAGGGGCCGACGCACAGGCCCAGTATCCGGGGAGTTGATCCAAATCCCTCAAGTGCCGGTGACGTTCCGCTATGGGATCGACAAACCTCATTTCGTTTGCAATCGAGCAGGGATGGTATCGTCCGGATTCCGGCCAGCCATTCAACGTGAACAAAGTTTATGGGGACGGGCAAATGCGGCATTCGATCGTCGCCCGGATGGAAGAGCGGCTGCGATCCAGTGCGTGATCCCGAGGTCACGCGCGACAGCGCAGGCTACGGCCAGGTGGCCCATCTCCGCAGCGGCGTCCATCCAGAACTTGGCATTCTCTGGGTCGCTGCCGCATCACCGCTCACCGCGCCTTTCATCCCCTATTGGCTGGCCGTGACCAACGTTCCGCCGGAGTTCAAATGGCACCGCTATCTGACCGACGGAGAAGCCGGGCGATTCATGAATGCGGAGTTCTAAGGGTTGGAATCCACACGATACGCCTTCCATGAGTTCAAGCGTCTCTTCTACCTGGTGAAGGAACACGAGGAAGAATTCCTGCCGGAGGTCACCAAGGCGTTGACCGCATTTGAAGCGCGGCTGATTGAGCAGCAATCTGTCGTCGAAGATACAGCGCGAACCCTGTCCAAGGCCATGCAACCGGAATTGGCCCGCCATCATTTGACTTACTACAGCCAAACCGAATCCAGGAACGGCCTGAGCCTGGGTCAAACTCTGGCGGACAGTATTGAGGCCCGCACGAAAGTGCTTTACGGCATTCGCCAGCCGGCGATGCAACCACAACCAAAACTGGTGAAGCCGCTGAAGGCGCGCTCCAAATCAGACGAGCCTTGACAATCTTTGTCGGATTCCTTCGCGGGCGGCTGTCTAATAGGTGAGATGCAGCACCTGACCGATGCGCAATTGCTCCGCGCGTATGCCGAACGTGGCTCGGAAGTGGCTTTTGCTGAACTGGTGACGCGGCACGCGGGCATGGTGTATGCCGCGGCGTTGAGGCAGGTGGAGTCACCGGAGGCGGCGCGGGACGTGGCTCAGTCGGTGTTTACCGACCTCGCCCGGAAGGCCGCCGCCGTGTCGAGGGAGGTCGTGGTGACTGGCTGGCTGTTCCGCAGCACCCGCTTTGCAGCCCTGACGCTGTTGCGCACGGAGCGGCGGCGGCAATCTCGTGAAAGGCAGGCGATGGATATGCTCGAACTATCTTCTACGTCCGAACCGGATTGGGAACATCTGCGGCCGGCCCTGGATGAAGCCATCAACGCGCTGGACGACCGCGCTCGCGACGCCATCCTGCTGAGATTCTTTGAGCGGCGCGATCTCAGCACCGTCGGCCGCGCGTTGGGGGTCACTGACGACGCGGCGCAAAAATGTGTGTCACGCGCTCTGGAAAAACTGCGCGTCTTCTTCGCCCGCCGAGGTGTCGCGTTGTCGGCCTCAGCGCTCGGCGCGGTTTTGGGAGCCAACGCGGTACAAGCCGCGCCGATTGGGTTCGGCAAGTCTTTGGCGGCGGCTTCGCTTGCAGCCAAAGCGGCTGGAGCCGCCGTGCCTGCCGGTTCGACGCTTGCGACGGCTGGCAAGCTGTTCGCCATCGTTGGAAGTGTTGCCGGTGTGGCCGTCGTCACTACGCTGATTCCCTGGCGTTCCCCTCCGGAAGCAAATGCCAACCAACAGAGTCAGCCGGTCCTGACAAATGCTCCCAGTGGGAAAGGCGGCGCCGGCGGGGCTGGTGGAATCGGCGGTAGAGGCGGAGGAGCTGGCGGCGCGGGAGGCGCAGGGGGCATCGGTGGCAAGGGAGGAGGAGCGGGCGGCGGCGCAGGTGGTGCGGGCGGCGGCGCAGGTGGTGCGGGCGGCGGTGCAGGTGGTGCGGGCGGCGCTGGTGGAAAGCGATAATGTTGGCATTTAGACGTGTATCAATGGGCCGCCTTGGTCCGTGAAGCTACTTAACCGCGCCACGGCGCGAGTGGAAAGGCAACATGAAGAGATTATGGTTCGTTAGATTGCTCGTCCTGTCTTGCGCTTGCTTTACCGCGGCTGAGTTCCATTCATTCGCAGCGCCACTCATTACTGCTGTCGATCCGGACTCAGGAAGAGTCGGAACAGAGGTGGATATTTTCGGCACGGGTTTCACAGGGCTGGATCGCATCCTCTTCACGGAACGCAGTTCCGGTGCCCATGCAGATTCTCCGTTCTCACTGTTGTCCGACACTCATGCTCTTACCACTGTACCTTCACGCGTGGGATCGCGATGGTTGATCAGTCTCTTTACTCCGCTGGGTGGGACGGTGACGATCCCGACCGGATTCTTTGACATCACATCCGCCGCGAGCGCCGACCAATCGTCGTCTGTTTACGTGGTTCGCGACGGAGGACTCCTTGCGGGCGGCGCAGGCAGCAGCACTATTTTCATCGAATCCGGTGGCAGCTTCACTGGCGCAGGAGGCGGGAACCTTACCGTTTATGTCCAGCAGGGAGGCGCCTATACGCACGGCAACGGAGGCAACAGTCTGGTTTTCTACGAGCCGGGAGCAACAATAGTCCCTGGGCGCGGCAGCGGGAACATCTTCATGGAGATTGCGGACCTTCAGCCAAGTTTCATGCCTGTACCCGAGCCGTCGGTCGCCGCTCTCTTCCTCCTTGGCACCGCGCTGGTGACACTTTGGCGGCGGCGTCAGAGGAAGTTGCCGCGTGAGGGCGTGCATGACTGCGGTCGGTGACATTGTATTCTGAGCTTGGCTCGTTAGGCCGCGTTGCGCCGCGATGAAAAAGACCACAGCAATTCATTTTATGAAAACACACATCGCACCTTTGGCGCTGCTTGCGGCTATGGCCGTCGCGGTGGAGGCAGCATCGCTGCCCGCCGTGAACTGGAATGGTTCGCAAGCCGTGTTTTTCTCCGACAACGACGGGCCGTTCACGCTAGGCTTTCGTTTCCGAGCCGACTCTGACTTGAAGATTACCGCCCTCGGCGCTTTTGACTACCTGGGCGACGGGCTGGCCACGACGCATATCGTCGGCATCTGGCCGACCAATGGCGGGGCACCGCTTGCCACTGTCACGATTCCTTCGGGGACCAACGCGCCCCTGCTCGGGGCGTTCCGCTACGCAACGGTGTCGAACGTGATGTTATCGGCCCACACTGAGTACATCATCGGCGCCTCCGATTTTTACGGTGAGGATGCCGACATTTACCCATACGACCCGCAAGGGTTTTCGACTGCGCCGGGGGTTACTTTTCTCAGGGCGAGGGAATCAAGCGACGAACTGACGGGGGGCTTGCTCTTTCCCGATGATGAGTACAACCCGGGTTCGCCGCTGGCCGTGAATTTCCAGTTTGTTTCCGTTTCTCGGCTCGTCATCCAGCGTGAAGGCTCAACGGGAGTGGAGTTGAGTTGGACGACCAATGCCCCCGGATTTCATCCGGAGTATGCGGAGAGTTTGGCTTCCACCGTCTGGAACACCGTGACCAATGTTCCCACAGTGATTGGAGACAACTTCGTTGTGCCGTTGCCGAATACGGGAGTGCAGCGTTACTTTCGCCTGAGAAGTCCATGAAGTTTACACCGATACCCACGCCGCCTAACCATGCTGCAGCGAACCCGTCCCTCGCGCTCCGGTTGCAATCGGACGCGCTCGCGGGTCGGGTCGCTGAACTTGGGTCGTTGCGGTGGTTTCGTGCCAAGGTGGTAGTGAGATGAATATGCGGGCGCTCATTATTGGCATCGCTATTGGCCTGGCGGCAGGGCTGATAATCGAAGGTCTTCGCTCCAGCGGTCTCCGGAACGCCAATCAGCAACTTCAACGGAATGCGGAGGAATTGCAGGCGCAGCTTGCGGCGCGCGAGCAGGTAGCGGCGCCGGAACCGAGCACGGGACTTACAAAGGAAGAGCGAATCGAGTTATCGCGGCTGCGCAACCAGGCGACGCAACTGCGCGCGGCGACAAACGAATTGCAGCAGCTTCGCGCGCAAATAAGCCAATTACGCGCGTCGGCACAAACGACGGGAGCGGAAACGACAGCGACGGCCACGGCAACCGGAGAAGCCGTGCCGTGCGAGTCGTGGAGCTTCGCTGATTATGCGACGCCAGAAGCCGCTCTTCAATCACTGATGTTCGCGATGAGCCAGGGGAACTATGAGGTTGCACTGGCGTCGCTAACGCCCGACGAAGCCGGGGAGGAAACGAAAAACAAAACACCCGAACAACTGCGCGAACAATGGCTGCGCACTACGGCGCAATTCACCGCCTACCGTGTCCTCGACAGGAATGAAGTCTCCGCCGAAGAAATGGTGCTGGTGGTCTATGCCTCGGGCGAGAAGAAAGCGGTGCTGCCGATGAAAATGAAAAAAGTGGGCGAGGAATGGAAGTTCGCGGGCACGAGAACGGATTAAGACCAGCAACGGTGATTAAGGCACAAAGCGATCGTCGCGTCTCGTGGCCGCCGTCGCTGGTCTTGGTTCGTTGATATGGCGGCTTCGACTGTCATGACACTATTGGCCTTCAAGCTGATTCTCACGCCAGTCCTTATTGTGGCTGTCAGTCTCGTCGGACGCCGATGGGGACCGAAGACCGGTGGTCTGCTGGCTGGCCTCCCACTAACTTCTGCACCCGTTTCTGCCTTTCTTGCGGTTGAGCAGGGGACGGATTTTGCTGCGAAGGCGGCGGTAGGCACCTTGTCGGGAGTCGGTTCTGTCGGGGTTTTTTGTTTGGCTTACGTTCTCGCCGCGAAGCGTTGGGGGTGGGTTGTATGCACGTCCGTGGGCATTCTGTGTTTTCTCTTCGTTACCGGGGTATTCCGCCTCGTGGCACTTGGTCTGATTGCGAGCCTTCTTGTCACCGCTTCCGTCCTCGGCGCGGTCCTTGTGTCCCTTCCGCGTGGTGTGACGCGAGCTGTCGTACGACAACGTCCTGCATGGGATTTACCGGGTCGCGCACTCGCAGCGACGGGTCTCGTACTCCTGCTGACGGGAGCGGCACCCATACTTGGAGCCCGTCTTAGTGGACTGCTTTCGCCGTTCCCGGTGTTTGCGAGTGTTCTCGCTGCTTTCTCGCATGCACACGACGGTCCCGGGGCTAGCATGCTATTGCTGAGAGGAATAGTTTTGGCGTCGTTCGGCTTCGCGGGTTTCTTTCTCGTCGCAGGCTGGGGACTCCCACGCTGGGGGATCGAGTTTACTTTTGCAGTTGCCAGCGTTGTCGCGATGGCTATCAGTTGGCTGACGTATCACCTTGACCATGCCGCCTAACAATCACTGCAGCCAGCGCCGCGGAGCGGTTGTAGTGCCGTCCCTTGGCCCGGCGTGGCTGAGCCCTTTCCGTTGATATGGCTTGAATGTGTCAAGCAAGCAGTGCTCGTGCTTTCCCAAAAGTTGCATCGCTTTCGGTTTAACCTCTCCGCGGTTTTTCTGAGTCAGAGGCAGGAACGCTTTTTCCTGCGATCGATCAATGCTGAGATGCGTGAGTCCACTCGCCGCGCTCGCGCGCGGCGAAGTTATCCACCTCCTCGGTCTGATGCGGCGCACGATCTGGCCGTTAGAACAGGGCGACCTGTTTTCCGCGATTCCGCCTCCTCACGTCGGCGGCTACAGGACATACGGATTTTGAAACTACTTCGAGGCTCTCTGTTCTCTCTGTTCGCTCCTGTTCAAGGCAGATTCAAGAATCGTAGCCGCCGACGTGAGGAGGCGGAGGTTTTGCGCGAACGGATGTTCCGCCTCGTTACCTCGGCGGCTACGGTGTGCTCGCGCGATTCTCGAATCCACCCTGGCTCCCGTTCGACCCGGACGTTTCCGCCTTGCCGCACACACCGTAAGTCCGCACTGTCCCACCATGCTGCGCCCGGACAAGAAGTATTCCGTTTACGATCTGCGCCAACTCAAAGGCAAACGCTGCCTGACTCATGTCCACGTCAAATCCCCGGAAGAGGCCGCCGCGGCAGAGGTGGCCGGGATTGACCTGCTGAGCTGCAGTTTCGATTCACCGGCATCGCAGGCCCGATTGCCGCTGCTTGTAGCGGCGGCCCCGAAGAGTTTCATCTCGGGAGCAACGCCGCACGGACTGGCGTCGCCGGAGGAAGCGATTCGCATCGGGTTTCGAGCGTTGGAATTGGGTGCCAGCTCGGTTTATTGCTCGGCCAGCCCATGGATGATTGAGGCGATGGCGCGGGAAGGAATCCCGGTGGTCGGCCACCTGGGAATGGTTCCACGCCACGCGACCTGGACGAACGTTCGCGCCGTCGGGAAGACCCCCGCTGAAGCCAAACAACTGTACGAACAAATGAAGCGCCTGGAAAATGCCGGTGCTTATGCCGCGGAACTTGAACTGGTGCCGCACCAGCTTGCTTCTTATTTTTGCAAGAAAACGTCCATGCTACTGATGTCGCTGGGTTCCGGCAGCGGCTGTGACACGCAGTTCCTCTTCTCCGACGACCTCCTCCAGGATTACGACGAACGCATTCCCCGCCATGCCAAGGCCTACCGGAACTTTCGCAAAGAATACCAACGGCTTCAGGCGGAGCGCGTCGCCGCATTCCAGGAATACGCCGAGGACGTGAAGAGCGGCCGCTTTCCCGAAGCCGGACACCTGGTGACCATGGATGCGGCTGAGTTCAAAAAGGCCGTCGAAGCGATCGAAGGCCGCGGCAGCACTTGACCCCAAGCCCCGGCTTTTCATCGACCCAGCGCGGCTCGGCTGGAAAGCGTTGAAAACTGGTCTGCACATGCAAGTATCGGAAGCCGTTCATCGTGCCAGCCGAAAAAGAAGCTAATAGACGAGTCATGCGAACGTTGCTCCAATCGTTGATCGTTCTGTGCGTCGCGTTATTGATGGCGATGACCGCCTTTGGCGCCGCGTCGGACCATGTCACCCCGTGGCGGCAAGACCAGCCGCCGAACCAACCGTACTCGCCACAGGAGGCGCTCAGGAAGATGAGCGTCCCTGAGGGCTTCAAGGTCGAACTCGTCGCCAGCGAACCGGACGTCGTGAATCCCATCGCGATGTGTTTTGACGATCGCGGGCGCATCTGGCTCACCGAGAGCCTCGAGTATCCGCGCAAGCCCGCCGGTGTTGGGCGCGACCGGGTAAAAATTCTCGAGGACACGGATGCGGATGGGCGGGCTGAAAAAGTGACGGTCTTCGCCGAAGGCCTGAACATTCCGACAGGCGTGGCCATCGGTTATGGCGGCGTGTGGGTGCTCAATGCGCCGGACCTGCTCTTCCTGCGCGAGAAGGATGGCAAGGAAATCAGTCGCGAAGTCGTGGTGACGGGCTTCGGCCGCACGGACACGCACGAGTTGCCCAACTCGCTGACCTGGGGGCCGGACGGCTGGCTCTATGGGTTGAATGGCGTGTTCAATCAATGCCGGGTCCAGTCGAACAATGGCAAAGAATACAAATTCAATTGCGCGCTCTGGCGGGTGCATCCGCGCACCCGTGAGTTTCAAATTGTCTCGGAAGGCACGAGCAATCCCTACGGTCTCGCGTGGGACACCGAGGGCAGCGCAATTATCGAAGCCTGTCATTGGGCGAACGATCATTTGTTTCATTTCGTCGAGACCGGCCACTATCAACGGCAGGCGGGCACGTTCCCACCGTTCACGATTCCAGTTGGCTCGATCACGGACCACGGCCACCAGAAGACGGCGTATTGCGGCCTGACGTTTCTGGACACGGACGCCTACCCGCCGCAGTTCCGCGAGCGCATTGTCGTTGGGAATATTCACGGCGGCGCGTTGAACGTGGATCGGTTACAACGCGACGGCGCGACTTACCTGGCGAAGGGCGAAGCGGATTTGCTGAACGGCAACGACGCGTGGTTCATGCCGGTGGCGCTGAAAATTGGCCCGGACGGCTGTCTGTACGTGCTCGACTGGTACGATCGTTATCACTGTTCGCAGGACGCCGCGCGCGATCCACAGGGCGTGGATCGACTGAAAGGCCGGCTCTATCGGCTGCGCTACAAAGACACGCCGCGCGCGCCAACGCTCGACCTTGCGAATGAGAGCAACGACCAACTGATCACTCGACTTGGAAGCGGGAACATTTACTTCCGCGAATCAACTCAGCGAATTCTGACCGAGCGGCTTGGAAGTGAATCTCGCGAGCTGCGTCGAAAACTTGAGGAACTGGCTCTTGGCGCCAACGCTGAACGCAAAGCCCGACTACACGGCTTGTGGACACTCATCGGCAGTGGAGTGCTGGAGCCGGCTTTTCATCTGAAGATTCTCGCGCATTCGGATCCTGCTTACCGGGCCTGGGGCGTTCGCGCAGCGGGAAACTTCGGCGCCGTGTCATCGGCCATTCGAGAGAAGGTCGCTGCACTTGCGATTGATCCCTCGCCAGAAGTTCAGCTTCAGGTCGCCATCGCCTCGCGCAAGCTCAGCGACTTCGATGCGTTGCCCACCCTGATCGAAGTGCTGACGCATTGCGGGCAGGACAAAATCATTCCGCCCATTCTGTGGAACAACCTGCACCCGCTCCTGGAATTCGAGAGCGGGCGGTTTGTTTACCTGCTGTGGGCGAAGCGGGAATGGACGCCCGCGCTGGCCACGCTCTCTCCGCGGATCGTGGAACGCATCCTCAGCGCACAGGGGCCCGATGCAACCGCGCTGGCGACGTTCATCCAGTTCGCGGAACGAGACGGGCAGCGCGCGAAAGACTGTCTGGCGGCGGTTTCGTCGAAGCTCGGCGACTTGAGCGAACGGAGCAGAACCGAACTTAAATCGGAACTGAAGCCCGTGTTGCAAGGACTACTCGCGCGTTACGCTGGCAAGCCACTTTTCCTGAGCGCGCAACTGTTAGCCGCGCGGTTGGGACTTGTGGAAGTCGATCCCGCTTCAGTGCGTGCACAATTCACCGCCACTGACCAGCCCGAAGCCACGCGGTTGCAGGCGCTGGACGCGCTCATTGCATTTCGGGACTCGGGGCTGATCGCCACGTTGCCGAAGACGCTGGCTTCCAGTACGCCGCAGTTCACTCGGCGTGTCTTCGCTTCGCTGGGACGCCTCGAGGATCCCAAACTCGCGGACGTTCTTTTGGCCGAATATCCTAAGCTCGCGCCAGAACTGCAGCCGCTCGCCATTGACTTGATTATGCAGCGCGAAAGGTGGGCGCGGAAGCTTCTCGACGCCGTGCTCGCGAACAAATTGCCCAAAGGAGTGCTTAACGCGAACCACCTGCGAAAAATTCTGGAGAGTAATGACCGCGAAGCGTTGTGGGCCATTGAGAAGGCGTTCGGGAGAATTCGCGAGGAACGGAATCCAGAACGCGAAAAGGTCGTCGCCGAAATGACAACTTACTTTCGAGAGCACATCGGCAATCCGCACCGCGGCCAGACCGTCTTCCGCAACTTGTGCGCGCAATGCCATACGATTTACGGCGAAGGCGGCGCCGTTGGCCCCGACATCACCGCGAACGGGCGCGCGTCGTTTGAACAATTACTCTCGAACGTGTTTGACCCAAGCCTTGTCATCGGTCCCGCGTATCAGGTCACAACCGTGGTAACAAAGGACGGGCGCAATCTCACGGGATTGATTGCGGAGGACAATGAGCAACGCATCGTCGTGCGGATGCCCGGCGAAGGCGAAGAAACCGTGCCGCGCAACAACGTCAAATACACCCGCGTGAGCAAACTTTCGATGATGCCGGAAGGACTTGAAGCGTCGTTGGACAGGAAGGATTTGTCCGACCTCTTCGCCTTTCTCTCGCTCGACAAACCGCCGACTGATGCAACTGCGAAGCTCATCCCCGGGGCGCCGGCTGTCCACAAGCCGAAAGAAACATCGAACCCGGCGAGCCGAATCAAGACCGAATCCACGAAAGGGAGGCTCGTTATTCGCGCTCAGCCGCCGGGGCAAAACGACTGGATTGATCTGGCCACTTTTGTCATGGAGACGAACTCCCGTCCGTATCTTCACCCGCTGCACGACGCCTCAGGGCGCGTGGTGCTGACGGAGGATCGCCCTGCCGATCACCCGTGGCAGCATGGCATCTTCACCGGCTTTCATCGCATAAACGGGTTCAACTACTGGAAGGAAGACGAGGGCCGGCAACGGTTCGTGCGGCTGTTGGACCTGCAAGAGGCATCCGATCGAGTGTCTTGGCGCGCGCTGGCGGAACTGGTCGCGCCGGACGGAAACGTCGTGCTGGAAGAGGAAGATACGATCACCATTCATGCGCCCGAATCGGCTGACGCTTACGTGATCGATTTCGATCTGCTGCTGCACGCGAAGGAACGCGAAGTGAACTTCGGCAAATTCTTCGTCGGAGGAGTGGCTGTGCGCATGCCGTGGGACAAAGCCAATCCGCGCCAGACGCATCTCAATTCAAACGGACTTCGCGATCGCCAATGCGAACAGCAGCGCGCCGCATGGTGCAACGTCGAGCGCCCGTTCGGGGGTGAAATCTTTGGCATCGCCGTGTTCGATCATCCCACCAATCCAAATCATCCTTCCGGCTGGCGTGCCGACGAGCAGGGGCTGATCAACCCGAACGTCTCCGCGCTGGGGGACTGGAAACTCCCGGCGAAACAAACGCGGCGCTTTCGTTACCGGCTCTTGGTGTACCGCGGCTCCGCAACCCGCGAGCAGTTGGGAAAAAGATTTGAAACCTTCGCCAGCAATCCAGGTCCAAGCGGCCCATAACTGAGAACCACAAACGGGAGAGCATGCCTATGAAATGGAATGAAACCGACCGCGTCTGGGAGGAAGATCACGGGCTGCTGGACGAGGAGCAGGTCGCGCAATGCGAACGCGCCGATGTGGCCGAGCCTCTTCGCGGGCCCATGCCCACACGCATGATCTCGAACGGCGAGTACATGCCGATACCCCAAACCGAACAGCAACAGCGCGTCGAAGCGCGAGTCGAAGCGCTCGCCGATGATGCCAGCCAACGGCTCGGCATCAGTCGGCGCAAGTTCCTGCACGGCTCAGGCGGCATGGCGGCCACGCTGCTTGCCATGAACGAAGTCTTTGGGCGGTTCTTCAACGTCAGCCTTGCGGAGTTGTTGGAGCCGGCGGCGTTCGCGGCTGCGGCTCCACCTCGCGACCTGTTCGTGTTCGACGATCAATTGCACTTCGTGCGCGGCAGCAAGCCTTCGCCTGCCGGGTTGCGCGCCATTGCGCAAGGGCCATCGTCGGCGCCAACCGTTAAATCGAATCCGTTCAATCCGAAAGGGCAGAAGGATGAGTCGGGCGAAACGTGGAGCGTCTGGAATCCGGCGCTCGTCGGCCTGCCCATCGACCGCGGCTACGCGCACATCACACAATTCATCAAGGATGTGTATCTCGACAGCCAGGTCACCATCGGACTGTTGAGCAATGTCACGGCATCGAGCGTTCAGATCGAAGGCGAGCGTCCACGCGCGCCGCGTAACGCCAAGGAAGCGCAGCAGGGCGAAGTGCTCACGGCGGCCCAGACCGCGGCGGCGCGGAATTTCGTCAACGAGATTTCCGGCTCCACGCGCATGCTTTGCCACGGCTTGCTCTACGTCGGCAAAGGCAACCTCGAATGGATTCAGCAGCAGACCGACGATAACGAGCCGGATTCGTGGAAGGGCGACAACATTTCCAACGCCGCCAAGATCGACAACGATCCGAACAGCCTCATGCGCCAGTGGCGGCACGATGACGAAGAGGTCGCGTATCCGACGTGGGAGCTGATTCAGAAGAATTACGAGCGGCTCAAGGCGCGCCGTCCCGGATTCAACAACATCTGCGTGCACAAGGGACTTGCGCCCGGGCCGCCCGATCCGTTGCGCGGTCATCCGGGCGACCTGCCCAAAGCGGCGCGCGACTGGCCGAAGCTCAACTTCATCAGCTATCACTCGTGCATCCAGCCGAACTTTTTCATGGCCGATACGCTGGAGGAAGTGAAGGCGGAGAAACTGCGCGGCGGCGTGCCGAACATCAGTTGGACCACCGAGTATGCGCAACTCGTGCAGGACCTGCCGAATTGCTACGCCGAGATCGGCACGACGTGGGCGTCGTCGGTGGTGACGTTCCCGACGATTGCCGCGCACATCCTCGGACAGCTCCTGAAATTCATGGGCGAAGACCGCATCCTGTTCGGCACGGACTCGGTCTGGTACGGCTCGCCGCAATGGCAGATCGAAGCGTTCTGGCGCTTCCAGATTCCCGAGGAGATGCGCAAGAAGTGGGGCTATCCGGAACTCACCGAGCGCGCGAAGCGAAAGATTCTGGGACTGAATTCCGCGAAACTCTACGGCATCAAGACGCTCGACACCGGCTCGTATCGTCCCGTGCCTAAGGATTACGAATCACGCATGTCCGACAAGCTGAAGACAACGCTCGAAGTCGGCCAGTTGAAAGCCGACAACCTGTCGAAGATGAAGGAGACCTACGCGGCGTTGGCCATTGAGCCGGACAATGTCCGGTACGGTTGGATGCGGACGCGGGTATAAGGCACGGCTACCCGGCTCCAAGCTTTTGCACTGCCCGGCCTTATTGCGTCGGCGACCAAGGTGGTCGCGGAAGAGAATGGTTGCTACCCTCTGGCACCGCGCCGCAGTGTCCGTACGAGCGGCGCGCGTGTGGGATTTTGTTGGCCTTGCCACAGTCTCCAGGCCGGGTTTTGCTTGGGCCATGTCTGCGGTTGCTCGAATGCTTTGGCTCATCGCCCTGCTGGCGGCTGCGGTGGACACAGTGGCAGCTCTTTATTCCCCGCGCGTGCTGTCGCCGCACAACGCGGACACCTACAGCCTGAAAACTTTCGCCGAGTTTCACCTCTGGCGGGATCTGCAAGGCGACGCGAAGGTGTTCGAGATTTTCAAGTATCTCACTGATCGGCGCACGGGTATTTATCCGATGGGAGTCCCAGCGTGGGAAGGCAACGAAATGCTCGCGGAATACGGCGCGATCACTGACCCGGTGAAGATGCTCAACGTTTATCCCATCGGTCATTGCGGCACGCTGGGGCCCACGGCGGCGGGCATCATGGAGGGCATGGGCATTGGACCCGCGCGCACGCTCATCATCCCGGGCTGGCATCATGTGGCGGCGGAAGTTTTCTACGGCGACAAGTGGCATTATCTCGACCTGGATGTTCGCGCGATTTTTCGCCGCGATGACGGCTCGCTGGCGTCGATGGCTGAAGCCAGGACGGACGCTTCGCTGTGGAAAGGGCCGAACAATCCGCTCTTCTTCCCGTTGGATCCGCTGAACAACGTTCGTGAAGTCTATGCGAAAACCGCCGTGAACCATCGCTACGGCGTCGCCAGTGGCGGGCACACGATGGACTTCGTGTTGCGCCAGGGAGAAACGCTCACCCGCTGGTGGAAGCCGCAAGGCGGTCGGTGGAACCATCATTCGTCTTACGCGGCAAAACCGTTTCCGAGAAACACGGTTGAACGCGCGCCGCGCGGACCGAAGTGCAAGCATGAGTCGTTCACCGTCCACGCGCACGGCAATGGGCGCTTGGTTTACAAGCCCAACCTCACGGCGCAGTCGGATGATTTCGACGACGGCGTTTACGATTCGCGCAATGTGGAACCAGGTCGGTCGGGATTGACGCTCAAATCATCCGGCGAAGGACACGCGGTCTTTGAAGTCCGTTCGCCGTACGTGATCGTGCCAATCGTCGGCGATTTGGATTCCACGGCGGACGATCGCGAGGCTTCAGTCGTGAAGCTGGAAGGGACGGGCGCCGCGCTCTCCCTCTCGCTCGACAACGGACTGACGTGGCGAAAGCTGGAAACCACGAATGGCACGCTCGATCTCACGCCACAGGTCAGCGGACGATATGGCTACCTGCTGAAAATCGAGTTGCAGGGCGAGCCGGGAAAAGCGGTCGTGCGTTCGTTGGAGATCACGACCTGGGTGCAGGTGCATCCCGCTTCGCTGCCTTCGCTACGCAAAGGCAGCAACACCATGCGTGTTGTGGCCGGAGATCATTACGGACAGCAAACGCGCATCGTTTCCATCCGGCCCGACACAGCGAACCGGGAGGATTTCGTGAAGCACCTCGTCGAGCCACCGAAAGACTACGATCCGGCGCGGCGCACCAGCCGTATTCGGGGGGCATTCGTGGCGAAAATGCAGGCGCCGCCGGGAACGACAATTGTCTGGTTCTCCGCTGGCGCCAGCTTCGCCGCCAATGTGGGCGTGGCGAGCAACACGCGCAACGCCATCAGTTATGCAGTGGGCGAGCCGAAGGATTTCCTTGAGCTTTATCGCGCTGCGGTGCTCCCAGACCAGAGCCACTGGCACTACAATGTGGATCGAGAACTAAGGCTGAATGAACCGACCCGCGAGTTGTTTATCCGCTGTGTCGGTGAGCCTGCTGTGAACAACCTCCGGATTGATGCGCATTGCCTGGACAACCGCCCGCGAACTGTCGCGCCTCTCGTCGTCACTCACACATGGAGCGAGAACGGCGTGGCGAAGTCCAGGCAGGCGCAACTGGGGCGACCGGGCGAGTACGAAATTGAAGCCAGCGCTGATCCGGTGGACGAGTTCATCGAGATGGCGATTCCCAGCGGCACGCGCCGCTGAGGCAAAATCGTCCGGCGTGCGTACCCGTCGAGTGGTGGTCCGAAAATGAACCGCGACTTTGCTCTTTTCCTGAACGGCGTTCTCCATGTTAACTCGCCTCGCCGAAACCTGTGTTGAACCATGAGCCGCGCCGCCACTGAATTCCGCTACGAGAAGCTGACCTGGCCGGAGATCAACGACGCCATTGAGATGCGCAAGGTTTGTATCGTGCCCTGCGGCGCAGTCGAGCAGCACGGCGCGCATCTGCCGCTGGATGTCGATATCGTCTGCCCGACCGGAATCGCGCACGGCGCCGGGCGGCTGGTTTCAGACAAGCTGCTCGTGTTGCCCACCGTTTGCTACGGCTACACGGGGCACGTGATGGATTTTCCCGGCACGATTAATAATCACTTCGAGCACTTCATTGACCACGTGCTCGACATCACGAAGTCGCTGGCCTACCACGGATTCAAGAAAATCGTTTTGCTGAACGGGCACGGCTCCAACATGCCGAACCTCGATCTGGTCGCGCGCCGCACGAATCTGGAGACGGATGCCGAGTGCATTCTCGCCGCGTGGTGGAACCTGCTGACGGTGGACAAGGCATTCCTCCCGCGCTGGCGGCAGAGCAAATTTCCTGGCGGCTGCTCTCATGCTTGCGAACTTGAGACTTCGCTCTACCTGTATCTCGACGGCGACAACGTTCGCAAAGATCAGATCAAGAGTGGCGTCGTCAGCTTTAACGAGGAGAACAGCCCCTTCAACTGGGTCGATCTGTTCGCTGCTGGTCCCGCCTCACTCATTTCCTGGACCAGCAGTTATTCAGAAACAGGCGTGCTCGGGGATGCAGAACTCGCCACGGCGGAGAAAGGACGCGAAGCCTACGAAGAAGCGGTCAAACAACTGGCGCGATTCGTGACCTGGTTTCGAGACCGGCCGGTGGATCAACGCAGGGACCGTCATCGACAGCCGCCCACCATGCCGATGCCGTGGGGCCAAAGGCCTGCCCAATGATTCGTAGCAGCCGAGGTGAGGAGGCTCATTTTCTCTTGTGAAACGATCCGAGTCTCCTCACGTCGACTCCTGCAACTTGCCGACCCGCTATCGCTTCTGGGTTCTCGCCGCCCTCTGTTCGCTGGCGTTTCTCACCTACCTGGACCGCATCTGCATCATGCGGGTGCAGGGTGACATCGAGCGCGACCTCGGCTTTGCGGAACTGACGCAAGCTGACGAGCAATCACTCCGCGAACGGGGATTGGAAGGCGATGCTCAGGCACGAGCCAAAGCAGCGAAGGATCGCGCGACAGAGCGCATGAGTTGGGTCTTCTCTGCCTTCGTCGCCGGGTATGTCCTGTTTGAAGTCCCCGGCGGCTGGCTCGGCGACCGATGGGGAGCGCGTGCCGTCATCTTCAGAATCGTTTTGTGCTGGTCACTCTTCACCGCCGCCACCGGAGGAGTAAAAGGAATCGCCACCTTGTTCTTCTCAAAGCCTGGCCCGGAACATTGGTTGATGGTCATGGTGTCCATCCGGTTTCTGTTCGGCGTCGGCGAAGCGGGAGCGTACCCGAACATCGCGCGCGCTTTGGGCCGCTGGTTTCCATTGCGCGAACGCGCCACGGCGCAGAGCTTCATCTGGCTGTCGAGCCGATGGGGCGGTGCGTTCGCTCCCACCATCATCGGCGGCTTGATCGTGCTCGGCGGGAACTGGCAGCGCGCTTTCTGGATTCTTGGTCTCGTTGGAGTCGTGTGGGCGATTCTCTTCGTCCGCTGGTATCGCGACCGCCCCGAGGAGAAACCACAGGTGAACGAGGCCGAACGCGATCTGATCCGTAGCGGCGAGGCCACAGGTGGCAGCATCTACGACGACGCCTCTCCGGCGACGTTCCGCTGGGTTTCTCTTATCTCACCGAACGTGCTGGCCCTCTGCCTCGCGTCCTTTTGCGTGAGTTTCTGCTTCTATTTCTACATCACGTTTCTCCCCAAGTATCTGAAGGACCAATTCCAGGTCGATTACGCGCAGTCGCAATTCATCAGCGGCCTGCCGCTGTTGCTTGGCGGATTCGCCTGTCTCGCCGGTGGATTCTTGTCGGACTACGCCATCCGCAAGACCGGGAGCAAACGCTGGGGACGCAGCCTGATCCCCATCGCCGGCTGGACCGTGGCCGGACTGTGCGCCTTCGCGGTGTCGCAACTTCAATCCCCTGTGGCCGTCATGGCGCTCATTGTCATCGCGTTCGCGTTTCAGGATCTCGGCGTGCCTTCGATGTGGTCTCTGCCGACGGACATCGGCGGCCGGTTCGCCGGCACACTGGGCGGCTGGATGAACTCCGCGGGCTGTATCGGTGGAATGCTCAGTCCGATCATGGCCGCAAAGGTCTCCATCGCGTACGGATGGAACGCGACGTTCGTGGTGTTCGGCGCGGTTTATCTGCTCGGCGCATTGGCGTGGCTGCGCGTGGATGCAGGCCGCCCGCTTCTGAATCCGAAGTGAACTGTGACTGGCAAGGTCTGATCCGCGCGAACTCTGGGGCACAAGCCATGCAAACCTCTCCTGCTCCCATGTTCTCCTTTTCTCCCTTTCTCCCCTGCGGCCCGACAGGCTGGAAGCGCCGTCCTACTTTGGTTGCGACCGCGCTAAGTTCATCCGTGGTTGAACGATGCTTCGGTTCGCACGAACTCAAAGCGCGTTGATCAGCGCGTCGCGCAGGGTGTCGAGGCTGGCGTCCTGGTTGTGGAAGTTCCAGTTTGTGCTCAGGTTCAGCGTGGCAGATTGCATGAAGCGAATACTGGTGGACAGCGTGACCATGGGACTCGATGCCAACCCGTTCAGGTTCGCATTGAATGTCGCCGATTGAATTAGAATCATGGGCGTTCGACTTTGATTCTGGAGAATGGTGTCGATGCGGCTGATAAGCGGCGGAATGAGTATTTGCTCAATGAAGGGAGTGGCGCTGCACGGAATGTTGTACTGCTCGAACCTCGCGTCGTGGCACGCGCCGCCGATGGTCCTCGGCGGCGTAGTCCAGCAATCGCCGCCACCGTACGGAATACCGTTGCAGCGGTCCTCATATTCAAGACAGTCGAATGGGAAAACCGACCGGCGCCGCACGCACGGTCGCGTCTTGACGCCGGGAACTCCGGGAATCGTGTATCCGTTCAGCGCCAGATTCAGGAGGTTGTTGGGCGTCGTGGGTGTCGCATTATCAATGTCTTCCATGATGTCCTGGATGGCGTTGACGTAGGACGACCAATCGCCGGACGGCCAACCGGCCGCAGAGGCGAAGCCCGAGATTCGACTGGCGAAGCTCAGCGCGTGCGGATTGCTGCGGAAACTGGCCCACGCCGGCAACCCGCTCCGCCTTAGAAATTCGTCCGCAATGGACGCCGAAGCATTGGCACGGGCCTTTAGCTTGCTGGTGAGGCTGGGTGCAATGCCGGCGCGGAAATCGTTCTGCATCAGCCCTTGGACAGTGAAGCTCGGATTGTCGAGCGAGAAGACGGCGCCAGCGGTGAGTTGCGCCTGGAACTGATCGTAAATCTCCGTGGTGACGGAAAAGCTCAGGCCGGTCTTTGTCATGCTCACGTCCAGGTTGCCGTTGAGCAATGACCCGACCTGCGCCGTACCGTTGGCGAACAGATGTTGCTGCGGCAGGGTCAACACCAGGTCAAGCATCGCATCGCTCCAGTTGATTGGCCCGAGGTTGAACGCGCCGAGATGCCCCTGCGCGACGATGCCGGAACTGCCGATGGAGGCATTGATCGCAGCGAAGTCGCGGTTCGCCGGGCCGTTGGGCTGGGAAGGAATCCAGAGGTCGCCGGCAATGGCGAATCCGGCTTCGACACCCAGGTCGGGATCGCCCCGCGGCGCGAACTTCAGGTGAATGCGGCGCAAGGCCATGTCGGGCATCGTGCTTAACGGGATCAGCGGCGCAGAGGGATTCTCCACTCTGGCCATGCGCTGTTGCAGCGCGATGAGATCCGCCATCGTGACGCCCTCGTCCGAGGCGCCGTCGAAAATGAAATTGGTCGGCACGCCCGCGGCGCTTAACGTCACGGCGACCGCCGCGTCGATGTCCTTCTGACCAATCACCATGTCGCCGGCAAAACCGAGTGTGATGCTGCCGATGGCGTTGACTGCGACTTTTACGGTAGCGTTGTTGAAAATGAGCCACTCGATGCCGAACGGATTGACCCACGGTTGCTGAGTGGCCAGTCCGCCGGTGAGGGCAAATTCCACGTTGGGCCCGACGCGTTGAATTTCCGCCGAGACGTTGAACGTAAGGACTTCACCTTCGATGTTGACGGTGACGGCGCCCACGAAACCCACGGACGGTTGCGCGGTGATTTGCAGCCCGACCTGTCCATCGATGAACCAATCCGGCGCGTCCGGCAAAGAAATCGGCGGCAAGCCCGCCGTGAGCGACAGTCCGCTCAACCCGCCGCCCCCGCCGCCGAGACCGAGAATACTTCCCGGCAGAGTGCCGGTCATGAGCAACGAATCGGGCGCCGCCCCCAGTGCGTCGAGGCCGCCTTTGAGCGGATTGCCCTGCAATGGCGCGGTTCCGACGAGTCCAAGACCATTGTGGAACGGCACACTGAAACCGCCACCACCGCCGCCTCCGCTGTGGCTCTCATAAACTTCCCCGTAAAAGTCGCGTGTTTCCGGATCCATGTCATCTGAGTGCGTCGAGCCCTGGCCTTTGGAGAAGACGAGGCACGACGTATCGAACTTGAAATCATCCACGAACGAACCGTCCAGCTCCGGCAACGCATCGGCCAGTGACCAATCCTTGAACTGGAACCCGGTGATGATTTGCGGCAGGCCGCCGCCCGGACGAGGAACCGCCGAGAAAAGACAGCGCGTGGGCTTGCCGTTCAGGCTCGTGTATCCGCCCAGCGAGAACGAACGGCGCGTGCCCACCTCGATGTTCACGGTCACATTCGTAAACGTAAAATCGAAATCGCTGTCACCAAACGGATCGGCATCGCTGCCGAGTTGCTTTTTGGCCAATTCGATGAAGTCGCTCAGGGAGAGCGAATCCACCGTGCCTCTGAAGCGGACCAATTGATTGGCGGCATTGCCGCTGATGCCCATCTCCAGCGCGATGGTCTTGCTGCCGAGCGGGAAGCTGGAATGCAACGTGGCGCTGGCGCTGGTGCCGTCGCCGGTAAGGACAAATCCTATCGTGTTCAGGTTCAGCCAATCGACACCAAACGGGTGCGCCCATCCGCCAACCATGTCTCCGGTGAGCGTGATCTCCGCCTGCTGCCCATCGGTGGCGAGGGTCGTGGAGGTGACGAACGTGCGGCGCGCGCCGTCCAGATCCACCCGGAACGTGTCGGTGATGCTGACCTCGATGTCCGGATTCATGTAGGTGAATTCGAGAACGCGCGCCCCGGATTCCAGATTGCCGAGCCAGTCCGGGAAGCCCAACCGCGGGCGCGTCGGCGGAGGCAGCGTGGCTTTCAGATGCAGGCTGTCCAGCGCCACCACTCCGCCGCCCGTCAACGCGCCGAGGCGCAGACCCAGTCCGCCTTCGAGCAGAACCTTCCCGCTCGGGTCCATGCCGAGCGCATCGAGCACCACGGGCGGCAGCTTGGATTGAGCGAAGGTGCCGCTGAAATTGACGCCGGCTTTGACTTCAAGGACGAAGGGCGCGGTGCCATGAATTTTTTGGTAAAAGTCCAGCTCGATGGGCTTGAGATTCCCGGATGGAATTCGGATTGGTTCCGACGGCGGATTGGGCAGCTCCCTCGCGACGGTGAACGCCACGCCCGGGAACTCGAGGTCACCCGCCAGCGTTCCGTTTATCCCCGAATAGAGGGCGCTCAACTTGAAATCATGAACGTGCAACCCAAGGATGAGCAACGGCTGACCGCTCTCCGGTTGCACGAACGAAAATAATACGTCGGTCTGGACGGTGCTGAGAATCGTCGAAGTCGCCGAGATCGTCACCGATTGCGCGTCAGAAGAATCAAAAGCGAGCCGGACATTGCTTAATACCAATGCGTCATCGGGCAGGCTGTCGCCAAAGGGCGCGGCCCCAGTCAGGTCGGCCAGGAGGTGCAACACATCGCCCAGCGTGAGCTGGTCCACGGTGGCCACGAACGAAGCCGAATTGTTGTTCCCCGTCTCAGTCAACGTGAGTTCCGTCGTGATGGTCTGGTTCCCCGCAGTGATACTTCCGATTAGCGCGACTTCAGCCGGGCCGGAGTCCGAGAATGTGAGCGACAGGCTGGCTTGATTCAGAGTGAGCCAGTTTATGCCGAACGGCTGCCTCCACGGTTCGACCAGACTGCCGATGAGGGTTACCGAAACCTGGCCGCCCGAGGTGTCGATGTCCGTGCTTGCCATGAAGGTATTGGTCTGTCCGTCGGGTGTGGCTTCGAGAATGTCGATCAGCCGGACTCGCAACGCCGGGTTGTTGGTAAACTCCAGGATGCGCTCCTTCGGTCGAAGCCAGGTCGGAAAGACGGAAGGCTGGGTGGTGGGCAGCTTGGCGCGGAGTTGCAACTGCGGCGCCGCGGCTGCGCTGGTGAGATGGAAAAGCGCGTTGGGATCAAGGCCCAGGAATCCTTCCAACATGGCGGTGGTGTCGGTGAAGCCAAGCTTGTTCAGCGGTCCTGCCAATCCAGGGGCTTGAGCCAGATCCAGGACGCGATTGATGTTCAATCCTGGCCGCACGTTCAGCGTCGGTCCGCCGTAAAAGCTAGCCGCGTTGCCGCCGAAGCCCGACAGGTTCAGATTCATCGGCGCCGTCGCCAGCGTGAGCACGGAACTGTCCAGCGTGAGATCATCGAACACGGTTCCAGACAGTCCGCTCACCCAATCACCGAGTTGAAACTGCGGAAACTTGATCCCCAGATTGAAGCCCTTCGCGGCGCCCGTGTCATCATCCTCCCAGGCCCCGACGAACATCGTCTGCGCCGGTTGACCACGCACGGTCGTGCCGCCGGAGATCGCCACCGTGCGTTGAAGGTCATCGATGTGGATGACCGACCCCGCCAGCGAGAGGCTGTCAAAAATGGACAGGTCCGGCATTGGCACCGGCAGCGAAACCGTCCCGGTGGACGCCATCTGCTTGAGCCGGTCCCGCACGCTGGCGAACGTCGCGGTGGAAAGGTCTGGAATGCCGTTGGCCAGACTCGCGTGCGTGAACGTCACCTGCGCCGTGATGGCTGGAACCTGGTAGGCCACGCGATAAAAGCGGCTCGCGGTCAAGGGCGCCGGGTCCGTCCAGGTCGTGGTGACGCCCGTAGCCTCCACGGTCGTGGCCATCGTCCAGACGATCTGGCTGACATTGGTGCGCACCTCGACGTAATAATTCTGTCCGGGCGCACTGACCCATTGCAGCCGGGGCTGGCCATTGTGCAGTTCGATGCGCACTTCAAGCAGAGTTCCAAGTCCATCCGCCGCGAGGCAGCGGCCAGGGGCAGATAAGATGAACAGCACCGCCAACAGCGCGGCGAGAACGCTATGGTGGTTTAGCTTCGGCGCATCCGCGCATTGGCCCCGACGGACCGCGAGCCGTCCCGGCTCGCAGCGGCCTGGATGGTCGATCCGATCAGGAATTCCTGTGGCTCTCACTCTCTTTCCACACGCTGCGGACGGGGACCGTCCGCGGTCCGGGAGTAGTGCGCGGATGCGCTCGTTTAGCTTCGGACGGGAAAGTTCGTTCTGGGTGTTCGTCTTCATGGCAGGAGTTGAGTTAACGCACTTCAAGGTGCTCGATCCCACGAGCCGATGCCGCCTGACCCGGTCAGCACGGTCTCGACTTCCCCGATTTGGTCCTTGGACAAAAACGCGCAGGCGCCCGCTTCCAATGCTTCGCGGCGAATCACCGGGGTATCATGTTGCGTGAGCACCAGGATTCTGGCCGCGGGCGACTGGCGGCGGATGCGGCGCGTGGCTTCGAGGCCGTCCATGCCCTTCATCGTCACGTCCATGATCGTCCAGTCCGGACGCTGCTGTGAGAACACCGTCACCGCCTCGTCCCCGTTGGCGCACTCGACGAACTCGCTCGTCAGATGATTGAGCGTATTGCGCAGCAATCGCCTCATCTCCGCGTGGTCATCGACAATCATGATTTTCATTGCGATTCAATGGCAGTCCATGCCATCGGAACGAATGAGACTGCCACAAACCTCCGAACTTGTGCATCCGGCGGCACTCGTGAAATCCCTCTGTGGGCGCGCGGATGCGGCTACGAAGTCGCACGGATGGCTGCTCTGTGAATCGAGCTACACGGCACAGTAAAGCCGCAACCCAACGGAGTGCGCCCGTCCCCGGGCGCAGAAACGGTCACATGTCCAGCGCTCTGAGCCTGCTCTGGCTTCAAGACCACCGGACGTTCCTGCGGCCGGGGACGGCCGCACTCCGGGGATTCAGCGAGCGTGTCCCGCTGCGGATACCTGTCCTTCACCAACGGCGGCGGACCTGCGCCTTCTCGGCGGCATCGGGATCAATCCAGAGCAGGGAATTTGTGGCCGCTTCACGAACACTCGGGTTCGAGTCGTTCAACAGCGAAAGCAATCGAGGCACTGCGGGTTTTGCATTCGTTCCAAAATTGTATCCCAGGAGTGCGATGGCGTGACCGAGCTCCCATCCGGCTGATGTCTCTATTGATTCCAAATACTTCAAAAGGGCTGGCAATGTTGTCTCGCGCCGATGCGGAATCACCGCCAACCCAACAGCGGCCTCGTTGCGAATGGTGCCGTCACGGTTGGTGAGACACTGGAGGTAAAAGGGAATTGCAGCCTCCGAGGCTGGCCCAAGGGTGCGCAACGCAAACACCGCAATGTAGCGCCCGTCCTGATCGGGGTGCTGCGTGGCCAGTTCGATCAGCGCAGGAACAGCAGCCGGAGCATTGGTGCTGAGCGCCGCCAGGCCGTGCGCGCCCATTCGCCGCACGTTGGCTGAGTTGTCGTTGAGATGCAGCGGCTCGTGCCACTTTCCCGGGACGTGTGGGCGCAGTCTCTTTTTCAGGGCCGAATCCCGCGCCTGCATCAGGTCGAGCAGAAACGGAATCGCGTTGGTGCCAATCTGCCGGACTGCGAACTCCGCTTCCCGCGCCAGTTCCTTGCGGGCGGTCCAATTGTTCGAGCCGTACTGCTGCGCCCAGAATGTTAGCGGCTTGCCGTTATAGACTGGTTCGACGCGCCGCAAGAACAGCCACGCAACGGCGGTTGCCACAAGAAAGGCGAGCCCAACCACGGCTACCAACTTCTTTGTGCGGGCATCCACGTCATCGAGTCTCCTTAGTTGGCTCTGTTTTGGCAACTGCCACCGTCGACTGCGCTGCTCACGCTTGTCTTTCCCGCGGGTTTACGGCCAAGTTCTCCCATGAACACCGTCTTGCGATCTCCTGTGCGTCTCCCGTCGGTTCCAACGCTGCTTCTTGCGCTGAGCTTTTCCACGTGGTTGGGTTTCGGTAATACCGGCTGGCCTCATTGGCGCGGACCGAACGCGGACGGCAGCGTCACTGCCGGCAGTCCTCCGGTGCAATGGAACGCCAGTAATGTCACGTGGAAGGTGGCGCTGCCGGGCAAGGGAACCTCCACGCCCATCGTGCACCAGGACCGTATCTACGTGACTTGTCCTGCAGACGGACAGGATGCGCTGCTCGCCTTCGATTTCACCGGCCGCAGTCTCTGGCAGGTGAAGCTCGGTCGCGAAGATCCGCCCAAGCACCGCACTCTGGCCTCCAGCGGCAACGCTTCGCCCGTTACGGACGGCAAAGCCGTGTTTGTCCATTTCAAGAGCGGTAACTTCGCCGCGGTCGAGTTCAACGGTACCGTTCGCTGGAAGATCAATCTCGTCGAGCGCTTCGGCCGCGACGATCTTTTCTGGGACCAGGGCAGCTCCCCCATGGTCACCGACCAGCATGTCATCATGGCGCGCCTGCACGGCGGTGAATCGTGGATTGCCGCGTTCGATAAGGCCACGGGTGAACTCCGCTGGAAGCAGCCGCGCAACTACGACGTGCCCACCGAGAATAACAACGGCTACACCACGCCCGTGCTGTTCGATCACGCCGGAAAGAAAGCGCTGCTCGTCTGGGGCGCAGACCACCTGACCGCGCATGACGCCGCCAACGGCAAGGTGCTCTGGTCTTGTGCCGGCTTCAATCCACAGGGGACAGGGTACTGGCCTGCCATTGCCACGCCCGTCATTGCGGGCAACATCGCCGTGGTGGCGGTGGGGCGCGACGATCGCGCGGGCCAGGCGCGCGTGCACGGAATTCGTCTCGATGGCACCGGCGACGTGAGCGCCACGCACCGCGCCTGGAAACGCGAAGACCTCGGCGTGTTCGTGACCTCACCGACCGTTTACAAGGGACGCGTCTATCTGTTGCGGCACAAGGGAGAGGTCGTATGCCTCGACGCGGCGAGCGGCAAAACCATCTGGACCGGATCGTTTCCCGAACACCGCGCGCCCTACTACTCGTCACCCGTGGTGGCGAACGGCATCCTCTACGCGGCGCGCGAAGACGGCACTGTTTTCAGCGCTCGGGTGGAAGAGAAGTTCGAACTGCTGGGCGAAAACCCGATGGGCGAGCGCGTCATCGCCTCGCCCGTGCCCGCCTCCAATCGCCTCCTCATCCGCGGCGACAAGCACCTGTTCTGTGTAGGAAAATAACGTTTATTCCCGTTCCATCCCGTAGTCGGGATGACGCCGATGATGCCAGACCAAAGTGACGCGGATGCCGTCCGGCAGCTCGCGGTAGATGAAGTGATATGGAAATCGCTTCAAATTCGCCCGGCGGAAGCCGGGCTTCAGAACATGGAATCTTCCGGGTTTTGGTGCGCCACCAACCTTTCTTTTTCCACGCCGCCACCCAATCCTCCGTCATGGCTTTCACCACATACTGCGAATCACTGTAAATCGTGACCTTGCAGGACTGCTTCAACAACTCCAGCCCGGCAATGGCGGCGAAGATTTCCATCCGGTTGTTGGTGGTCTTCCGAAACCCACCGCTGGCCTCGGCGCGTTTCTTGGGATGAATCAGCACCGCGCCATAACCGCCCGGGCCGGGATTGGGTTCGCATCCGCCGTCCGTGTAAATCTCGACGTGCGGTGTCATATCATGCGAATCGGTCGCGGCGCATTTAGGCGCTTCACATCCGGCACGCGAAAGTCGAGTTCGATGACGCCTTCTTGCTTCAATTTCATCAGAACACGTTCGGCATGCTGCCGCTTTACGCCATGATCAAAGCACACATGCATGACCTCCAGTTCATTCGTCAAACGCTCGCTCCGGAGCAAATGCTCCAACTCCGCTTCAAATCCCGCGATTTTGCTCGGCCTCATCTCATCGAGCGGAAGGACCAGTTCATCCTTGCGAATGTTGTCCCGGCCAATATCGAAATCCGCCTCGCCGCTGATGTGATCGCTTTGCCACGCGACTTGAAGAAACTTGTCCATGCCCAGCGGGTGCGCTGAGCCAAAAATCAGACCGTAGATGTTCGATCCCTTTTTGATGGAGAACGGCGCAAGGAAGTATCGTTGGCCGCTGGGCAGCAGGCTGCGGTAGTAATCCAACGCCGCCCGGTGAACGTGGTAGTAGTCATCGGGCCGGATGATCTTCTGTTTGATTGCAGGATGATCCCTGAAGCGGTGAAGCGTTGAAGACGAGAGGAAAGAACAGGAAATCGCAGGTGGGAGAGTTGACCAACTTCCGAAATACGTCCGGAGTCACTTCATCCACGCCGCACTGGTCGATGAAAACGAGTTTTGCCGCGTTCGGATTGGCGAGCACGCTTGCACATGCCGGGAACGCCCGCTCGAACGTTAGCGGACGCAAATCGAGCTCTACTTCCGCCAACTGTAGCTGGTGCGCGACGATGTTCTCTTCAAGGCGTCGTATCTTCGCGGCCGACTCATCGAAGAAATGCACGTGGACGCCACCTTCCCTCCACCCACTCATCCCGCGATACTCCTTCAATTGCCGTAACAGCCGTAAAGGACTTCCCAGCACACCGTTCGAGTCCGTTCCCGGACCCGCGAAGAAATCGAACAGATGGATTTCACTGTGCGGTGGATGATCGGGCGAAAGGAAGACTGGCAGCCACTCCGTGCGTACAGTTCAAAGATCTGCAGTTTGGTGAGCGTACCTTCGTCGAACGGCCGGTTGTGAAAATCCGCCGCTGGCATCGCGTCAGGCGAGTTGAAACTCCTCTCTCAAAATAAGCAACTTATCTGCGGATGGCACCGGCGCGCTGCCTTGCTCCGGAAACTCGTCGTATGTCCGCCCGCCGAGTTTTCGGCCCGTCTCGCTCTTGCGCACGCCGCCCCATTGCTTGAAGAAGAAAGGCACACTCGTCTTGCGAGATTGGTCGCGGATGCTCTTTACCCATTCTGGCGCCATCGGACGCGCTCCCGGCCCGCTCTCGCCACCGACGATTACCCAATGGATGCCGCGCAGGTCAAACTTGCCGAGGTCCTCCAGAAGTGGTTCCACGGAAAGAAACGCGACAGTTGGCTTGGCACTCCGCAGTTTGGCGATACGCGGCAGACCGTGTTTGCGGTTTTCCACGCTCACGCCCCACCAAATGTGCGTGGCCTTCGCGGCCTTGCGCAGTTTGCTTTGCAGCAACGCCGCCAGGCGGTCAGCGCGTTTGGTAAGCACCTGGTATGTATGCCAGTTTGCCGCCAGCATCACGCGGCAGACTTTTTCGATGTATTCGTCCGCCACGCCCTCGTGAAAGAGGTCGCTCATCGAGTTGACGAAAATCTTTTTGGGCTTGGACCAGCGAACCGGGTCGCCCAGCTTCTCTGGCACCAGCCGTAGGTCGAACCCGAACTCGAACGGATGCCCCGGCACCCCTCGAAACCGCTCGGCAAACGTCTCCGCATAGCAATGAGTGCAACCAGGAGTGATTTTCGTGCAACCCCGTACTGGGTTCCACGTTGCGTCCGTCCACTCGATTTTCGAATTGTCGCTCATGCTGGCTGGGCCATTTGTAACCGCAATGTCTCATGGGCGGTAGGGCAAATGCAGGGGGAGGCGTTCGACGAGAATCTGTTGCATCGCGAGGGGCACAATCCGTAATGCACCCGGCATCCACTACAACATAATCGTAATTGCAATTCCGCTTCCGGTTCGAGTCGTTCACTCAACTCAAATCTCCGACTTGTGGTCGAAGGCGAACTTGAGCAGGGCGCGGTTGCCGGAGAGTTCGAGCTTTTCGCAGATGTGGCTGCGGTGGGTTTCCACCGTGCGGTGGCTGATGAAGAGTTCGCGCCCGATCTCCTTGTTCGTTTTGTTCTCGGCCACCAGACGCAGGACTCGGCGTTTCTCCTTGTGGAAAGCGTTTTACTGAGACACCTGTTTGAGGCAGGTTCTCCCCGTTATGAGCACACCAACCCTGGCTGACCGACTCGGAATACGATCCGCCGCTTCGCCCCTGCTACAGAAGGCGACGCGGCTCGGACTTGATTCAGCCGAAAGGTTGGAAGGTCTCGGCGTCACCCGCGGTTGCTGGCATTATCGCAATCCCCATCTCGGGCCTGTTCCCGTGGTCGAAGAATCTCAATTCAGCAACGAAGAACTGGCCGTCGCGTTGCTATCACCCTCACTCCCCTATTCGCCGCACACGATTCGCGTTGGGGCAGCGATGCTGGGCGCGACCGGGAACCGGCTCGAAACCATCGTCGCGCTGGCCATCACGGAAAACTGTGTCGCCATCATTCGTTACATTGCCGATGCCGCGTTGCGATACGAGTCGGAGAATCCCTACTGGCATCAGTTGCTGGACCGGTTGCCCGATGCGCCGCCGATCAAGGAAGGAGTGATGCCCCATCCGACCCGCTTCGTTTCGATGACCGGGATGACCCGCGCTGGAATGCGCCCTGTCACAGTCTGGATTCGTCCGCGCCGCGATCTTGCCCTGGCGCATGGATAATCCGTCGCTGATTCTTCAGACCGTGGACAAGCATCTCGACCACGAGGTGCGCCTGGTCATCTATGGTCGCGCGGCGCTGTGGTTGGGATTTGACGGTTCGCCGCCCGAAGCGGCGCGAACACAGGATGTGGACGCCATCATCAGCACCGTCCAGGAGAAAGAACTTGAGGCCGACGGGAAATTCTGGGATGCGATTGAAACCTCGAACGCCGAGCTTGCCGCGCGCGGCCTCTACATCACGCACTTATTCAGCGAACGGGAAGTTTTCCTCCGCTGCGATTGGTTGAATCAGATTGTTCCGATTACGAAGCTGAGTTTGCGGCACTTGAGATTATTCCGCCCGGCGACGGTGGACCTGGTTCTCTCGAAAATGATGCGCGGCAGCGACCCGCAGGACATGGCGGACGCGGAGTTCATGGTCCGCCACGATCACATTACCGAGGCGCAATTGCTTGAAGCCATCGCGCAGATGAAACCGATCGAGTTGGTGGAGCTGCGCGATGCGTTCGCCAGGGCCAGACCTGTCGTGTTGAAGTTCGCGCGAGAGAACAGCGAGGCTTGAAGTCGAGGCCGACTCACGTCGGCTGCTGCGAGGATTGGAATTCGCTTTGCAAGATCCGAGGAATCGCGCTCGTTTCCTGAGATTCTGCTTCCGGTTTGGAGCCGTTCGCTCCGCTCAAATCTCTGACTTGTGGTCGAAGGCGAATTTGAGCAGCGCGCGGTTGCCGGACAGTTCGAGCTTTTCACAGATGTGGCTGCGATGTGTCTCGACGGTGCGGTGGCTGATGAAGAGTTCGCGCCCGATTTCCTTGTTGGTTTTGTTCTCGGCCACCAAGCGCAGGACGCGCCGTTCCGTCGGGGTGAGCGCGGTCAAGCCCTTCTTTTCCTCCTTCAACGCCGAGGCCCGCTGGTGGCGCCGTGACAGAAAATGGGCCACGGAGGGGCTGATGAACACGCCTCCGGAAGCCACCACTTTCAAGCCCACGACCACATCCGCGATGGCGTTGTCCTTGAGGATGTAGCCCTGCGCCCCGCCGTCCATGGCCTCGTTGAACGCGCCTTCTTCTCCGTGCATGGTGAGGACAATGACCGCCGGCGGCTGCGCCAGCGAACGGACGGCCCGCACTAATTGTAATCCGCCCATCCTGGGAAGATGAAGGTCCACTACCGCCACGTCGGGCTTCAACGATTTGATCTGCTGAAGGGCGGTCTCGCCATCGCCGGCTTCACCCGCCACGATGAATTGCCGATCCGACTCGATGATTTCCTTCAGGCCGCGCCGGAAGATGGGATGGTCATCAACGATGACGATACGGGTTTTGTCTTTCATCCTGGAAAAACCGCGGATGAACGCAGATGAACGCAGATGGGATTTTCCAGCGGATCTGCTTGCGCTAGTGCCTGAATGTCGCCCGCCCGGTGAGACGTGTCTCGCTTGGAACTTCCTTTGTATCTGCGTTCATCTGCGTTCATCTGCGGTTCAACGGCGGTTTTAAGGTTCATGTGGGGTGTTGCGGAAGCTTGCAGGTGACGGTCAAACGCGTGCCCCGGCCGGGCGCGGACTGTAGATCCAACTCCCCGCCGAGCAATCGAACGCGCTCCGCGATGCCGGCCAGGCCCTGACCCACGCGGCCCTTTGCTGAATCTGCCAAATCCGATCCCTTCGCGAAACCGCGTCCGTTGTCAAAGATGGAGAGCCTGACGGTGTTCGCGGCGCGTTTCAGTTCCAGAATGGCTTCCCCGGCCTGCGCGTGCTTCAGCACGTTGTTGATGCCTTCCTGGGCGATGCGATAGAGGCTGATCTCGACCTCCGGCGGCAACACGCCATCGACCGGCTCCAGCTCGCACGCGAACCGTGTAGAGGAGGTGGCGCCCGCTTTCTCGACCATCCATTGGATGGCTTTGGTGAGGCCCAACTGATCCAGTTCCGCGGGACGCAACGCATGAGAGATGGCGCGAACCTCCTGAATGGCCTGGCTCGCGGCAGTGGAGATTTCCTCGAACTGTTTCGCGCTTTCCGGTTGGTTGCCGGTTCGGTCCAGACCCAATTGCGCCCGGCCTTTGATGATCTGAAGCGACTGACCCAGGCTGTCGTGCAGTTCGCCGGCCACGCGTTTGCGCTCCTGCTCCTGCGATTCAATCAACCGTCGCGCGAATCCCTCCTGCATCGTCCGCGCCTTCTTATGCTGATAAACGCGGAGTTCGTACAGCCCAAACACGAAACCGGCCAGGGCGAGGACGGCCACGGCGCGGAACCAACTCGTCTGCCACCAGGGTGGGATCACGATGACGGCGAGCATGGCGCCGGACTCGTTACTCACGCCGTCGCTGTTGATGGCCGTGACGCGAAAGCGGTACGCCCCAGCCGGCGGCCGTGTGTACGTGGCTTCCCGTGCCGTGCCGGCGCTTACCCAATTCTCTTCGTAGCCTTCCAAGCGGTAGCGGAATCGGACTTTGTCCGGGGCGCTGAAGCTGGGCGCTGTATAATTGAAGCCCACTCGAACCGCGCCGGGTGGAATAATCACCGCCGGCGGCTCTCCGGTTCGTGCGGTCCGCACCGCGAGTGGCCGATCGTCCGCTACGGCTCCCTCGATGTAAACGGGAGGCGGGTGCGGGTTGGGTTTCACCTTCCTCGGGTCCACTCCCACGAGCCCGCCCGCGGTGCAAAACCAAAGCATGCCCGAGCGCGATTTCATGCAGTTGGGCGCGAACCCGCTCCCACAGTTGGGAGCGACCATGCCGTCCTCCGGACCGAGCGTCAGACAGTTGACAAAGCTCGCCTTTCCGTCCGCGCACGCGTCCAGTTCAGCGCGGCTGACACGAAGGATCCCGGTCTGGCTGCCCAACCACAAGTTCCCGTCATCGTCTTCGAGGATCTGCTCGATCCATTCGCTGGCCATGCCATGTCGGGCCGTAATGATCTGAACCTGGTTGCTGCGACAACGCGCCAGCCCGCTCCCCGCAGTGCCAATCCAAAGGGTGCCCTTACTGTCCGCACAAAACGTCAGGATGGCCTGCTTGGTGAGAGTGTCTTCGCCACCGAAGCGGGTAATCTTGCCGCCGGATAAACGGTTCAATCCGCGAGCCGTGCCAATCCAATAATCGTCGTCGGCGTCCTGGATGAAACAACGGATCAAGTCACTCGCCAGCCCATCGCGCGTGGTGAAGCGAGTCACCTGGCCGTCCTGATAACGCTCGACACCATCGCGCAGCGTGCCCACCCAGAGGGCGCCTTCGCGATCTTCGTAGAGGACGCGGCACCCGGACGAGTGTTTGATGCCGGTGACAAATCGCGCATTCGCGTCTGCCCGGCGGTAACAGTCCCCGTTATAAGTCCCGAACCAAAGCGAGCCATCGCGACGTTCCAGGAACGCGGTGATATTGGCGACCGTTGGCACTTTTTCGGCCTGGAAGTCCAGCGAACCGTTCTCCGAGACGAACAGCCCGCTGCCAAAGGTACCCAACCAGACCCGCCCCGCTTTGTCCTCCGCGAGAGTGGACAGCTTGTCAGTCGGCAATCCGTCCGCCGTGCTGTGGGTCGCCACGCGCTTTCGGCGGACCCGATACAAGCCATGGGCCTCAACGCCCACCCAGATGTTTCCCTCGATATCCTCACAAGCGGAGAACACAACGCGTTTGTCAAAATGGGCCACCACGGAAAAATTGGTGGAATCCCTGCCCATGCGGAAAAGCGTCCCGCCGTTCATCGCCAGCAATGAGTTTCCGCCCGGCACGCTGTGGAACGACGAATAGCGCAGTGGCAGCAACCTGGGGGCTGCTTCGACGGATTCCAGCGGGATGTGAACGTTGGCGCGTTCAAGCACCGGAGCCCAGATCATCCCATGCGGATCCGGAGCGACGCATCGCACGTTGTGGTCGGAGAGCACCGCGATGGCATTGAGGCCGCCCGGCATCAAACGGAACAATCCCTTCGACGACGCCACCCATAAGCCACCGTCAGGAGTGGCGGTCAATCCGGTGATGGAAACGCTGCTGGGGACGTTGGTCGCCGGACATTTGACGAAACGACCGTTCGCCAGTTGAAACAGCCCTCGCCGAGTGCCGACCCAGAGGACGCCGTCCCGGTCCTCGCAAATCGTGCGCACTTCCGTTTCCGCCAGGCCTTGCTCTGGACCGAAACTGACGAACACGCCGTCACGATAACGAATGACTCCGCCATCATCCGTGCCAATCCAGAGGTTCAAGGCTCGATCTTCATGCAAGACGTAGATCGTGTCAGAAGATAACGACGGCGTATTGCCTACGGTGAACGAAACCCGACGCACGCCATCAAACCGGTTCAGACCTTTGTAAGTTCCGAGCCAGAGAAACCCATCCCGCGTTTGGACCATGGTGCGCACCGTCACCTGCGGCACGGCGGAGACTTTCTGGACGACGTAATCGTCCGTGGATGTTCCAGCCAACGCGGAATATCCCACGCTGACAACTAACCAGGTCTCAAACAAACCTCCGCACGCGAATGTTCGAAAGGCTCGCGTACGCAGCCAGGGGTTCATGGATGTTAACTCAAGCTGGATTGGGCAAAAGAAGCAAAGCCAAAAGGGGCAAAAGCGCGCATCCGTGCACTCCCACCAACTCCCTCTCCTCCGCGGAGTGGAGGAGAGGGCAGGGGAGAGGAGGTGCTTCGAGAAACCCTATGGCAAGACTGGCTCAGGAGCCCTGCTCATGAAGCTACCGTTTGGTGTCCACCCTTTAGGGTGTCATCCGCGCACGAACACGCTAAAGCGTGGACACTAAACAGGCTCCGATTCAAAGGTGCGATGCGCGATCCTAGTTCCGGGAAAACTCCTGGCCCTCTCCCCGCGCTTCGCCGCGCAGAGAGGGAACCTGGCCGTGGTGATGGTCTGGCTCCGTTATGGGAAAAATCAGCGCGAGTCGGACAATCGCAACGCCCAAAGTGAATCTCCGACCGACACGTACAACCGCTCACCCGAGATTTGCGGCGTGCTCGGGTATGCGCCATCGAATTCGTAGCGCTCGAAACATTTCTTCTCTCTTGCCGCGGCAAAGACCGCCAAGGTGATTTCCGCGCCAGCGTACACTTTCCCGTTCTTGACGATCGGACTTGCGTAAATGTTCCGGCCATCTTCGAGACTGGCATGCCACAACTCGCGCCCGTTGTCGGCGTCGAGCGCAAAGAGAATTCCCTGATTCCCCGTGATGAAAACAATGCCGTCCGCCGCGGCCGCGGAGGTATAAGTGCCGCCGAACTCGGGTGGGCCGAACTTCCATTTGATCCTGGGTTGGCCGTCTTGCGTATTGAGTTGGATCGCGAGCAAAGGGCCGGACGACGGCCATTCAAAGTCCTTGTTCAGTCCGACGTAGAGCACGTTGTCATGCACGACCGGCGTCGCGACGAAAAAATTCTTCAGCTCGCGAAGGCCGGTCCAGCCGCCGGCCTGAGAAAACCAGTCTTTAGCCTCGGGCTCGGTGCAGTCGAATTTCCAAAGCAGCCGGCCGGACGCGGCCTCGAATCCGTAGAGCCAGCCGTCGCCGCCGGGAAAAATCACCTGATCGATTTGCTTCACGCGCGCGTGAACGGGCGACGACCATTGGCCATAGAAGATGTTCGTTCCGGGCGCGTTGCTGCTCCACACCACCTTGCCCGTGAGCTTGTTTGCGGCGAGGAACGATGGCGGCCTGGGGTCCGCTCGACTGTTGCCCGAGATCAACCGCCGCCCGTGGCCGGTGACGCAAAAGACCAGATCGCCAATCACGATGGGCGAAGACAGAGGGTTGCCCACGTCACCCGCTTCGCGTTTGAAAACGCCCAACTCGGCCATCATGTCGATCTTCCAGACGAGGTCGGCGTTCGTCAGGCCGCTTTGTGCTTCAGCCTGAAATGGTCCGTCGTTCCCGCCATCTCGAAACCCTTCCAGATCGACGCAGGTAAACTCGCCGCGGTTGCTGACGTAATATGCGCGCTTGCCGTCAAAGCACGGCTTCGACTGGATGGGCTGACCCGTGTCGTGAATGCGCCGGCCGACACGCGGATGCGTCGCCCGCCACAGCAACGTCCCATCTTCGTCGTAACAAGACATCGCGCCGCAATCTTCGGCCACGCCTCCCTGACCCCTGGTGAGGGCCGCGCCCACCAGGATTTTCCTGCCGCGAACCGCAATCGGTCCGGTCTGCAAGTCGCCGGGCTTGACGCGCCAAAGGACGTGTTTCTCATCGCCCGTCGAGCAGCGCCAGAGCGGGGACTTCCTGATCCCGGCATCGTGCTCCGCGCCCCACAGTCCGGTGCCGGCGAAGAGGAGAAGCAGCATCACGCCACTCCGAGGAAGACGGCGGGGCGAACTGTCGCCGCGCGTTCGCTCGCTGACGGAAATTCTGTTTCCGGCCATGAAGGACCGTAGGCCGCTGCGAAGATGGATGAAAGCGCTTTTTCGGATGGCTCGTCAGTAATGTCGGCGACGGACCGCGAGCCGTCCCGGCTCGCAGCAGCTTGGAGAGCTCGACCCAGGAACCAGTGTGTCTCTCACTTTTTTGCGTCCGCTGCGGACGGGGACCGTCCGCGGTCCGGCCGCGAAGTGATTTCTGAATGGACGAAGCGCGCCAAAGCCGGAATTGTCGGTCATCACCATGAAACGGCACCTGTTCCTTGCCCTTCTCCTCGCAATCCTCGGCGTCATCAGCCGGCATGCGGTAGCCGCCGACAAGCCCAATATCGTCATCATTTACGCAGATGACCTCGGTTATGGCGACCTCGGTTGCTATGGGCACCCGACCATCCGCACGCCAAACCTCGATCGCATGGCCGCTGAGGGAATGCGCTTCACGGATTTTTATTCCGCCGGCGAAGTCTGCACGCCCAGTCGCGCGGCGCTTCTGACCGGCCGTTACCCGGTGCGCAACGGGATGTGCCACGAACAGTTTCGTGTGCTGCGCAATCGTTCCACCGGCCATCTGCCGGCGGAGGAAATCACCATGGCTGAGGCGTTGAAGGGACGCGGTTACGCCACGGCGCTCGTGGGCAAGTGGCATCTCGGCGTGTGGTCCATCGAACCGGCCGGACATCCGCGCCGGCATGGATTTGATTCCTACCTCGGCCTGCCGCACTCGAACGACATGGACCCGGTGCCGGGCAACCCTGCGCGCGCCAACTCGCTCGCCGATCAAAACGCCGAATGGTGGAACGGCCCGCTCTACCGCAGCGAGGAACTCATCGAGCGTCCCGTGGATCAGACCACGCTCACGCGCCGCTACACCGAGGAGGCACAGCGATTCATTCGCGAGCACAAGCGTCAGCCCTTCTTCCTCTACTTCGCCCATACCTTCCCGCACACGCCGCTGTTCGCGTCGAAACAATTTCGCGGCGCCAGCCGGCGCGGTCTTTATGGTGACGTGGTGGAGGAACTCGACTGGAGCGTCGGCCAGGTGCTGGAGACCTTGCGACGCGAAAAGATCGACCGCAAGACGCTCGTGTTCTTCAGCAGCGACAACGGCCCGTGGCTCATCATGAACCAGCAGGGCGGTTCAGCCGGATTGCTGCGAGACGGCAAGGGGAGCACCTGGGAAGGCGGCATGCGCGTGCCGGGCATCGCGTGGTGGCCGGGAAAAATCAAGCCCGGCTTAATCCAGACCGGCATCGCGAGCACGATGGACCTGTTCACCACCAGCCTGCGCCTGGCCGGCGCTGAAGTGCCACGCGACCGCGTCATCGATGGCCTCGACCTGAGCGACACGCTTCTCCGTGGCACGCCGAGTCCACGGCACACGATGTTTTTCTATCGCGGCCCCACTCTTTACGCGGCGCGCAAGGACCGTTGGAAACTCCATCTGCTGACGCAGAAGGGTTACGAGCAGCCCAAGCCCGATGCGCACGATCCTCCGCTGATGTTCGACCTCGAAGCAGATCCGGGCGAGACCTTCAACGTGGCAACGAACCATCCCGCCGTCGTCGCGGATCTACGGCGCGAAATCGAAGCCCATCGCGCAACCGTGACGCCGGTCAAATCACAGCTCGAGGAACTGGCGCCGACCCTCACGCTCGCCCGCACCAACAACTGGCTCATCATCCGCGGTCGGCATCTGCCCGGCCCGATTCGCATCAACTACCTGGAAGCCTACTGCCGCCCCGGCTCGACGGACGCCGACTGGGTGAAGCACACGATGATCTCGCACAAGAACGAGTTCGTTTCTCTCAGCCCCGACGCGAAAACGCTCCGGCTGAAAGACACGTTGGCCGACGGCGTGACTGTTGAACACACGATTACTGCGAGCGACGACGACGTGGACTTTCGCCTCGTTGCCCACAATCCTGGAACAACGCGCAGTGAAGCACACTGGTCGCAACCGTGCGTGCGTTTGAGCCGGTTCATGGGATTTGAGGAACAAAGCGCCGGCAACGCAACCGACTACCTCCCGCGCTGCTTCATCTTCCTCGATGGCAAGCTCACACGGATGCCCACACGCGATTGGGCCACCCAGGCCCGATACGTGCCTGGGCAGACGTGGTGCCCCGCGCACGTGCCGCGCACCGACGTGAACCCGCGCCCGCTCAGCCCGCTGGTGCCGAGCAACGGACTGATTGGCGCCTTCAGCGCCGACGAGAAGATGATCTTCGCGACGGTCTGGGAGCCGTACCAGGAATTGTTCCAAGGCGTGGCGCGCTGCCTGCACTCGGACTTCCGTCTCGGCGGACTGGCGCCCGGTGAGCGAAAAGAAGTTCGCGGAAAGATCTACCTCGTACCCGCCGATGTGCCTGCCTTGCTCAAGCGCTACGAGAAGGATTTCCCGGAGCATCGGAGCGGTTCCAAGTGATGGTCCGCACCAGCTTCTACACGCTTTCAGTTGCCAGTCGCCTTACCTTCCGAGCGCATGGCCCTCGTTCGTTGACGCCGGGTTCATACTCGACTGTGTCTCCAGGGCGCAGATCAAAAATGGTGCAGCCGACGACTTCGGTTGCATGGAAAAACAAGTTCTCGCCCCCGTCATTAGGAGCGATGAATCCAAAGCCCAATTTAAGGTTGTGAACTTTGCCTGTTGCTAAGTGTGGAAGAGTCCCGGGATGGGGCTGCCCGAGTGATGCATCCACCGCTGGTAACTCTGACGGGCCCGTAGTTGTTGCAGAATGCTTAATGCGGACATAATAAACAATTGGATTAGACTCATCTACCCGCAGTTCAAATGTGTCAGTCATGCGGCGCAGAAGCGAGCCAAGGCTTCGCTCTCCATACTCGTGAGCGTCAAACGCTGGCCTGAGCTTTTTTAGAGCGTTGCCGAATTCTGCCAAATTAACCCATTCATCTTTCGGATTCGTCCAGGCGACATTGTAAGCACGACGAAACAAATGTCTCGTCGCGTCATCAATCTCCAGGTGGGGCTCAAGTTCTGGCCGAAGTTTTTGAACAGGCGTGGTCGAGCCGCACTCAGGAATGAGGCGCAAGCGGAGCGGTTGCGTGCCCGCAGGCCCCACTACCTCAATAAAGAACTGTTCATCTCTAACCTTCTCGATAATTTCGTAGAGCCAAGGCGCATTTCGGACGCTGATAGTGGGCTGGCCCGCAGATGCGGTCGGTTCTGGTGCAGCCGTTCCGTTTCCAGCGAGTGGCGCGAGCGGAATGGATACGGTTCGCCCCGCCACACCTAGCGTTGACGGAGACTGTTTCATTTGTCCTTTCAAGTAATCACCTGTGACTTTGTCGAGAGAACTTGATGGCACCTTGGCTTGCGTGATGCCCAATTCCTTGGCCTTGGCTAAAACGATGTGGCTGTCCACACCGAGTTCTTGAGCAATGTGATAAACACGGATAGGCATAATTTCGTCCGATTCCTTTGTTGGCTTCAAGCAGTGTTACGACGCGCGGAGACCAAAAGTCTTGCGAACATGTACCGCAATGATTCCGCGATGATTTCGCCCCAGCTTGAACTCAACGGGGTCACCCGGATCCAAGTCCGAAATACTCATCGGGTGGTCAATGTTGTTCGCGTGAAAGAACAACTCGTCGGATGGACTCACACGGATGAATCCGAATTTATTGCCCAAGCCTCGGACAAACCCGTGAAACCAACCCCGCTGATCAGGGCGGAGACTGCCAATGAGTTCTTGGGCCGTTGCGTGGATGCGGTGGGCTGGAAAGCTGGGTGGAATAGCTGACGGCTGCACGCAAGTCGTTGCAGCCCGAACGCCAATACAATTCTCTAAGTCATCGAGCAATACGAACGACCTGCAAACCGCACGCAGACCTTGCGTGCTGGTTCTTGGTCCGAAAACCACCACCGGAATTCGGTTCGCTTGCAACCGTTCAATCATCGGAGTGAAGTCGGAATCGCCCGACACGAGCCAAATCTCGTTGACCTGACGGTCGCGGGCCAGCATCGCGGCTTCGAACGTCAACGCGATGTCTGCTGCGTTTTTGCCCGGCCGCGTTTTCGGCACGGGGGACCAGACGGCTCCCCAGCGTTCCAGTTGACTCTTGAATTCCTCCGATTTCCAACTCTCTAAAGTCGGTGAGTCCCAGTTGCCGAAAAGGAGAAAGGCACAAAGACGACCTGAGTTTTGAGCGGAACGAACAATGGGGCCGATGAGGTGAGGATTACTGACGTTTTCGGCATCAACGAGGATGCCAATGTACTTAATGTTCATTATTATTTTCTATATCTGAAGTAGGCAGCTTTTGGCTGACTCACTTCGGTTACTTTATGCATCCAACCCACACCGCTGTACGAATTCGCACAACTGCGCGGCTAGATAACGATGGAATTCCTACGCTCGGTATCGAAATCCGTCAACGGTTTTTTTGGATGAGATCTTCAGCACTTCAGCACGGGCGCAGATCAGGTTTTGTACACGACCGGATGTCAGCCCCACTAGGGGCGAAATCTTTGTAGATAAACCCACACCCAATGGGCCAAGCTCCGTAGGAGCGGCATCGAAACAGCAGAGACCTCGATGTCGCTCCTACGGAGCTTCCTTTGCAATGCCCTATGTTTGCTACAAATAGGTCGCTCCTACGGAGCTGCAAATGCACTGCTCAGAACCTGATCTGCGCCCCTTCAGCACTTTATGAAGCTCAAATCACTCAAACAGCCGTTCGCCGTGAGTGTATTTCGCCACCGCCTCGCGATTGAGTTTCAAGCCGAGGCCGGGCGCGTCGGGGATTGGCAACATTCCGTCTGCGTCCAGACTCCACGGATTCGCTACAATCTCATCAATGAAGGGCGAGCCGTTCAGGTACTCGACCAAATCCGTGTCGGCGAAGGCGGAGGCGAGTTGCAGGTCTGCGGCCAGGCCGACAGCGGTGTTCCAGCCGTGAGGGATGAAACGCACGCCATGCTCGCGCGCCATCCACGCGATGCGCCGTTCCTCGCTGATGCCACCGACCTTGGTGACGTCCGGTTGCACGATGTCGAAGGCGCCCGCTTCGAGCCATGGTTGAAACGACTGGCGGCGCGTCAACACTTCGCCGCCCGAGATGGGAACCCGACTGTGCTCACGCAATCGCACGTAATCCTGCAACGCATCAGGCAGCAGCGCTTCTTCAAACCAAGCGACATCGTACTCGGCGAGCATCTCAGAAGTGCGCAGCGCCCATTTGTAGCCTTGCGGCCAGTAGGCGTTGCTGCCGCCCGCGTCCACCATCAGACTTGAGTCCGGCCCAATCGCCTCGCGCGCGGCGCGCACGATGGCTTCGTCCAGCGCGTTGCTGTGGCGGCCAAATGGTCCCCAGCCGATTTTGAAAGCGCGGAATCCCTGCGCTTTGATGGAGCGAAGCTGCTCCGCCAGCGGCTTCGGTTCTTCCATCAGCACGGAGGCGTAGGGTCGGACCCGTTCGCGGTACCGTCCACCCAGCAATCGTCCCACCGGTTGGCCCGTGGCCTGGCCGAGAATATCCCAGAGCGCGATGTCGATTCCGCTGATGGTGTGCGTGACTGACCCTCCGCGGCCCTGCCAGAACGTGTGTTGGTGCAGCTTCTCCGCCACCCGTTCTGGTTCGAGCGGATTCTCGCCGAGCAATAACGGCTCCAGCAGCTTTAGCGCTCCCCGTACAAGGTGATCGCTGGTGAACACACTGCCGACGCCGGTCAGGCCTCCATCGGTCTGCACAGCCACCAGTGTATGTACACAATCGTCCGGCTTGAGTTCATTGCTCCAACCGCCTTCCGGCGTGGCGCCGCGCAATCCCGCGCATCTGATGGAACGAATCTTCATGCGATTCATCTCAACTCCCTTCCGGGGCCTCGGCGGCGAGGCGGCGGAACTCTTCCACGGCTTCGTCGTAGGCCTGCATGGCGGCGGCGCGCTCCGGCTCGCGGATGGAATTACGGCGCTGCTCGCGCAGACGTTCGATGGTTTCGATGCACCAGAGAGCACTGCGGCGCGAGGCACGGATCGGCGTGTCACCGACACGCACGTTCACCGGGTTGGTGTGCAGTTGCGGGAACTGCCGAAGTGCGACCCAACTGCTGCGCACGACCGGCACACGGAATTGCAGCGAGTGAATCTTCCCGTCGGCGGGCACGCGAGCAGATGCGGCAGGCCGGCCGTTGACGATGATTTCCACCAGACGTTCTCCACCGGGGGTCATCGCATCTGTGCGCGGGCCGTGGAGAGTGACGGTGTCGCCGCTCCACCGTTGACCGTTGGGCGGGAGCGCGAATCCGTGCGCCACCAGCGCGGGCGTTTCCGGCGCGAAAGCGACTTTGGCTTCGATAGTCACTTCGCCAGGTGTGTCGAGATGCAGATCTCCGAAACCGGGCGCGGTGCCGCTCACTTTGAAAAGGAGCGCATGGGCAAAACCATCGCTGACATACGAGCGGCCGCGCGCGAGACCATCACACCAGGCGGCGAAGTCGAGACGCCTTTGTTTTCCAAGCTGCACATAAACGCGGCCCTGTCCGACGCGCTCGCCGCTCATGCAGGGAAAATCCGTCTCGCCGCTGACCTTGAGCGGGAAACCGCAGTTCAGGATGTGATACCACATGTTCCACTCGGCGACGCGCGGCGTGTCCATCGCGCTGATGAAGTCGCACGCGCCGTGCGCGACGGTCACGCAGATTTCCATCGCGCCCACGCCGTTCATCGCGGGCACGGCGAAGTTCGGCAACTCGCTCGCGGCCCGCTCGTGGATGGCGGCCAACTCCGCCTCGGTCAGCACACCGTCACGGTCGTCATCGATGTCTGAAAATGTGAACGGCAGCAACACCGTCGCCGTTTCCGCAACGCTGAGGCGCGCGTCGCCATCAGTGTCATGTTTCTGAAAAAGCCGCTTCACCGTTGACGGCGCGTGAATCTCCAAACCGCTCGCCGAATGGGCGTAGCCCGTGAAGCCGCCTTGAGCCTTGGCCCACTGCATCACCGGAAGAGTCCACGACGGCCAGCCCCTGGTCTTCAAGCCTTCGGAGCCTGGATAAGTCTGGTCGTTCAGGTTCAGCAGGCAAACGTGGCCGAGCGCCTCCGAACCAAAGCCGCTGATTTCGAGATCGTATTTCATAACTGTGAGCGGCTTGCTCAAGCGGTTTACCCCCGGCGCGAAAAATTGGCGCTGATAGTTAAAGCACGGTCCCCAGGTGAGCACGCAGCCGACGTTCAGCCCTTCACCCTCGACCTGCTTGAACATGTCTGCGGGCGTGACGCCTTCGGTGGGACTCGTGTAATGCGCGCAACCGGCGCCGTGAATGTGGTGGTCGCCGCTGTAGAAGCCGGAGGCGGCGGGATCAATCCAGCGTTCAAGCTGGAAAAAAAGCTCCGCCTTCACGCTGCGCGGGATGATCACTTCGCGCCGCAGCCGCCGATATTCCGGGCCGCGCGTAAATTCAACCGCAAGCCTGCCGGGCGGCAATAACACGGTATCGCCGTCGCCCCGGTAAATCTGAGATTGAAAGTAGAAATCCGGCGCGAGCCGCTTCGCTTGCGGCGGATGCACATGGCCGGCAGCATCGCGGAAAATGAAGCTCGCGGTCGCTGGTGAACCATCGTGATCCCGAACGCGCAGCTTCACACGCACAGCGGGCTGGATGTCGAACAGCACCGGGACTTCCGCGCGAAAGCCGGGGTCCTGCGAGGTCCCGCCCAGATCGAAGGTGATGGTCGCCTCGCGTTTGCCCGCGTCGCGGCTGTGGATGACGGCCAGGGCGTATTCCACTTCAAGGCCGCTCAAGTGCGGAGTCATCGGCGGACGCGTGAACATTTCCGTATCGAGAAACTGATTCGTGCTGGGTGTCCTCGTTTCCAGTTCACGCAACGGCTCGCGCTGCATTCGCTTCGCGCTGAGTGACGTCATACCCGCATAGACCTGTCCTGCCTGAGGACTGGAGATCCGCAGCTCCTTCGTGACCGTGCTGAGGTTGACGACCTTGACAATGACCGGCGTGTAGCCGCCCTGTCGAAGCACGGCCTTCGCCGGACCGCGCCGCACTTTGACGCGCGACTCAGGATTCAGCTCCACGATGAACAGCGCGTGTTCGTCGAGCAATTGCTGCAAGCGTTCGGCGTCCGGCTTTCGCGCGGCTTCCGCCAGTGATTTCTTTACATCGAGCGGGAGCGATGCTCCCAGGAAATCGAGCGCCTCCATCAGTCGGGTTACGTTCGCGGCCAATGGCTGGGCCGCGACAGGAACGACCGCCTCGGGCACTGCAGCGGGGCTCTGGTGGATGAGCGCCAAGCCGATGACGACCCGGAACAACACTGTCAACCACGCGCGAGGGCTGCAGGGCGCGCCACCAGACAGACATGCCAACGGCACACTCGTCTGGTGTGGAGATTTCATCGACCAGGAGGTTACGCCGTTTGGCTTGGCAGGGTCAAACCGTCAGAACGAGTGGGTTGGCGCAAACGATCTCATCCGAAGCCTTGCGCCTGAGGGTGAAAACAATGTAGTAGAGACGAAAGCCCAGCCCACTCTGTGACCGCATGAACGACCTGAACGTGCCCGCCGGCAAACTCCTGGCGTTTTGCAGCGCTTGCTTTGGAAAGCTTGGTCTCTCGTCTCAGAACGCGCGGCTCACTGCGGAGAATCTGCTCTTCGCCAATCTGCGCGGCGTCGATTCGCACGGCGTCATCCGGCTGAAGATCTACGCGGACCGGCTGCGGGCCGGGGGATTCAAACCCAAAGTGCAAGCCAAGGTGGTTGCCGAGCAGGCATCCGCCGCGTTGATTGACGCTCGCCACGGCGTCGGACAAGTCGCCGCGAGCGCGGCGATGAAACTGGCCATTCGCAAGGCGAAGAAAACCGGCATGGCGGTCGTGAGCGTCAGGAACAGCAATCACTTTGGCGCATCGGCGTTTTACGCGATGCAGGCAGTCGAACAGGGGATGATCGGCTTCGCCGCCACCAATGCCGGCCCCACCATGGCTCCGACGGGAGGACGCGAAGGGCGGCTGGGCAACAATGCCATGGCCATCGCCGTGCCGGCCAGGAAATCACCGCCCATTGTCCTGGACATGGCCACCGGAGCCGCGGCCTGGGGAAAGATTTTCGTCGCGCAGCAGGAGAAAAGGAAAATCCCCATGACCTGGGCGTTCGACAAGAATGGGGTACCGACGGACGATCCGAATGCGGCGGCACATCAAGGATTGATTCAGCCGTTCGGCGGATACAAGGGTTATGGGCTGAGTCTATTGATCGACATTTTGACGGGCGTCTTGTCTGGCGGCGGATTCTCCACTCACGTTCGGACTCTCTACAAGCAGATCGAGACCCCGTCGCAAGTTGCCCATACGTGTGCCGCGCTGCGCATCGAGGCGTTCATGCCGTTGAAGGAATTTCAACTGCGGATGGAGGCGATCATTCAACTGATGCGCTCCTGCCCGAGCGCACCGGGGGTGGAACGCATTTTTGTTCCCGGCGAGATCGAACACGAAACGGAACGGCGCCGACGGGTTGAAGGCATTCCAATCAACCCGGAACTGCAGGCGGAGTTGGTCGGGCTCGCCGCCGAGCTGAGGATCAAGGCGCCGTTCTGAACTTGGAACATATAAGAACCACGGATGGACACAGATGAACACGGATGCGAGACACGAATTCCACGAATTGGCACAAATTCAAATCCCAATTCGTGAGCATTCGTGAAATTCGTGTCCTCTCCTGCTGCCAAATCCGTGTCCATCCGTGTCCATCCGTGGTTAGTTAACATCTGATGCAAGCTCCGCCGACCAGGTTTTGGGAGGTCCTGCGGCAACTTGGGCCGGGAATGATTCTCACCGGTTCGATCGTCGGGTCCGGCGAACTCATCGCCACGCCAACCCTGGCGGCGACGGTTGGCTTTGCGGCGTTGTGGCTCATTATGGTCAGTTGCACGGTCAAGGTGGTGGTGCAGGAGGAACTGGGCCGTTACACCATCCTCACTGGCGAGACCACATTCCAGGCCTTGAACCGAATTCCCGGGCCGCGGTTGGGAGTCTCGTGGGTGGTCTGGTGCTGGCTGTTGATGTTCCTGGGCGTCACGTTTCAGCAAGGAGGCATCATTGGCGGAGTTGGCCAGGTGTTTCATCTGCTGTTTCCGGCGGTGGGCGTGAAGACATGGGTGCTCATCGTCGCGGCCGCGAGCATTGCCATTCTGCTGCGGGGAAAATATCGCCTGATCGAAGCCGGCACCACGTTCATGGTCGTGAGCTTCACCGTCATCACCGTTGCTTGCGCGATCATGCTCGCGTGGACACCTTATGCCATTCGCATGGAGAACCTCGTCGATGGATTTCGCTTTCAGCTTCCCGCGGGCGGACTCGCGGTGGCCTTTGCGGTGTTCGGCATCACCGGTGTCGGCGCGACGGAACTAATTTACTATCCCTATTGGTGTCTGGAAAAAGGCTACGCCCGTTTCGTTGGCCCGCGCGACGGCTCGCCTGGCTGGCTGGAACGCGCGCGTGGGTGGATTCGCATCATGCAGACGGACACCATCGTGGCGATGGCCGTTTACACACTGGCGACAGTCGCGTTTTATCTGCTCGGCGCCGCCATCCTCTACGGCGCGCAACAGGTCCCGAAAGGTTATGACATGGTGCGCACGCTTTCGGGCATCTACACCACGACGCTTGGGCAGTGGGCCTACGGAGTTTTCCTGCTGGGCACGTTCTTTGTGCTGTATTCGACGGTATTCGCGGCGGCTGCTTCCAATTCAAGAGTGCTCACAGACTTTCTGGAACTGGTGCGGGCCGTGAAAATTCCCGACGAGCCTACGCGCTGGTTTTGGCGGCGCGTGATGGTGGCTGGATTGATCACCCTTTACACGACATGGTACCTGCTCGTGGGCGAACCGGTGCAGATGGTTCTGATTGGTGGCATCGCCCAGGCGTGCATGCTTCCGATCATCGCGTTCTCAACATTGTATCTGCGCTACAAGTTCGTGGAACCGGCGTTGCGGCCATCGCTTTTCATCGATGCTCTCCTTTGGGTCTGTTCGTTCCTCATGCTGGGCTTCGCGGCTTACACGCTCATCTCCCGACTCGCTGGATAGCACCGTCGCGAATGCAGCGGACTTGTTAGTTCCGAGCATCCTCCTGAATCTTTTGTTCTGAAACCCTTTGCATGGAGCGGGAATGAATTACGCTTTCGCGTTCGGCCACAAACCGAACAGCAAACTCTCGGAAACGTCGGCGAGAAAGGTACCAACCTCCCAAAAGATTTGGTGTGATGAATACCAAAAGAATAAAAAGCGCCGGAAGCAATCGCACTGTTTCGCGATAAACCGAACTCAAACAGACCAAGACTTGTGCAGCGGTCCACATGACGAAGAAACAGAATGCAATCCACCGATGCAGACGCCTCATATTGATTAGCCCGATCATGTGCCATAAGACGAACGCAAATGCGGCGAGTGATAAACATGAGAGCGCTACTTTCGAGATGTCAGTCGTCGCTAGAGATTTACGCAACACTTCAATGGTCGCCCCGAATTGAATCAGCAGCCCCAAGGAGCACCATGCTGCAACGAGATAAAGTAATAGTGGGCGCTTCATGAGAACTACATGATTACCACCCTGCTAGCCGTACACGCTTGTGTGCCTGACGCTGCGCACAAGTGGCCTTTCGATCTCCGGCCTTTACCATGAGTTTATGAAACCTAACTGGTGCATTTCCATCAAGGATTAACGCCAAAACAGGTAGGCGAAGTGAAACGTCATGACGCAGCCCGGAGGGCTGCCAGAGAGTAGCCGGAGGTCGCAGCGCAAGCGTAGACCTCCGGTGCAAGGGCTCAATGGCCTTCGACCCTGCGTCCCGGCAGGGACAATCGAGAGTAGCCCGGCGTTTCAACGCCGGGTTTGCGTGCGCCCGTCAACCAAGTCCCGAAGGGACGGCTGAGGAAGGTTTTATTTCCATCATTTCAACCGTCCCTTCGGGACGGATGCTGCGCTGACGACAACCCGGCGTTGAAACGCCGGGCTACTCTCATGAGTCCCTTCGGGACGGAATCTCCTGCAAGAAAGTGGGAGGCGCACCTTTACGGATCGCGGTGGAAAAATCTCGCACTGCGCAACACGAACTGCGACAACCTGCCCGACACCCGACCGTATCAAATGCACAAGCCATGAGCACACAGAACACATCGGCCGTCTCAGGCCAGGGATCCGTCCCCATCAACGTCAGCAACCGCCGGCGCTGGACGATTGTGTGGCTCCTCTTTTTCGCCTCGCTCATCAACTATTTCGATCGCCAGACGCTGTCGTTTGCACTCCCTCTGATCTCCACAGAGTTTCACCTGACCAAACCGGAACAGGGGTGGTTGACCTCCGCTTTCTTCTGGTCCTACGCCTTGATGCAAATTCCGATGGGAATCTGGGTGGATCGGGCGAATTTGCGCTGGTTGTACGCGGGCGCCTTCGTGCTGTGGTCGCTGGCGCAGGCGACCACGGGTTTGGCCGGAACGATTGGCGCCTTGATCGTCTGCCGGATGGTACTCGGATTGGGCGAATCGATTTATCTCGTGGGAGGAACGAAGGTGGTCAGTTTGTTTTTTCCGATGGCCCAGCGGGGACTTCCGTGCGGCGTGTTCGACGCGGGCACCCGGACCGGATTGGTGTTGGAGGGATTGATCATCGGTTATTTGCTGTCGCATTTCGGCTGGCGAAACACCTTCCTCATGGTGGGGCTGGCCGCGTTGATCTGGCTCCTCCCGTGGTTCCTGGCCACGCCCAAACAAATGCGCGACACCTCGGCCGCGCCGGGAGCATCGAAGTTTTCGTGGAGGGAGGCCTGGGCCCTGGTGCGCAACCGCAACATGGTGGGTGTGTTGATCGGGTTCTTCTGCTTCGACTACTTCTGGTATTTCCTGATCAGTTGGCTGCCGAGCTATTTCGTGGACGTGCGGAAGATGAATATCATGGATGCGGCCATCCGGGCGGCGGTGCCGATGATGGTCTTTGGACTTTGTTTGCCGCTGGGAGGATGGCTGTCCGACTATTTCATTCGACGGGGAAGGGACGCGGCGCGGACCCGTAAAGCCATCATCAGCATCGGATTCTTATCCGGACTGCTGGTGATTCCCGCCGCGACGGCGGCCAGCCCTGATGTCGCGTTGATGCTGATTGCGGGCAGTTGCGTGGTGGGATTGTCCGGCGCGAATCAATTGTTGTTGTTGCAGGCGTGCGCCCCGGCGAAACAGGTGGGGCTGGCGGTGGGCATTTACAATTTCGTGGGTAACATGGCGGGCATAGTCGCCGGGATCGTCAACGGCTATGTCATTCTATGGAGTGGTGGTTCGTACACGACGGCGTTCGTGGTGGCTGCGGTCATGTTGGCCGCCAGCACGCTCTCCTATTGGTTCATTGTTGGGCCGATGCGCGAACCGCCACGCGAATCGGTCACTTCTTAAACTTCGCCGCCAGCTCCTCGCTGTGCCGCGCGAGCAGACCGGAATCACTTCCGACCGCCAGCACGGTGCAGCCGACTGACAGCCAGTGCCGTGCATCTGCCTCGATGGGCGCCAGGATGCCCGGTGCCTTGCCGGCCTTGCCGATGCGCTTGAGCGCGTCCTCGATGGCCGCTCGCACTTCGGGATGCCCCGGCTCGCCCAGGTGACCAAGCGCCGCTGCCAGATCGCTCGGCCCAATGAACAAGCCATCCACGCCTTCAATCGCCGCGATGGCTTCGAGATTTTTCAGCGCCAAACGCGTCTCGATCTGCACGATGACGCAAATCTCGTCGTTGGCGCGTTTGAAGTAGTCCTTGACGCGGCCATACTGATTGGCGCGGTGCGTCACCGCCACGCCGCGGATACCGGCCGGCGGATAACGCGTTGCCGCCACCGCCGCGCGCGCTTCTTCCGGCGTCTGCACGTAAGGCACCAGAAAATTCTGCACACCCACATCGAGGAGGCGCTTGATGATCACCATGTCATTCCACGCCGGCCGCACGACGGGCGCCGCCGTGCCGCCGACCAAACCCTGCAATTGGCTGAAGACCATCGGCAGTTCGTTGGGCGCATGTTCCGTGTCGATCAGAATCCAGTCATAGCCCGCGCCCGCGATGACCTCCGCGGCGATGTTGCTGCACAGGCTGCACCAGAGACCAATCTGCGTTCGCCCTTCGCGAATCGCCTGTTTGAAAATGTTGGTGGCCAATTCGGAATTCATGGCTTCGATGGATTCGCCTTGTCCGTGTTCCTTTTTGCATTCGACCCGGCGGGCGGGGGCAGGACACCGTTGAGCTCGAGCTTTCGGGGATCAATGTCTGCGTTCACACCGCCCGCAGGGAAGGGAAGCTTGAGTGACCACAGCACGCCTTGCACGACAAAGCGGCGATACTCCGGCAACTGCCAATTGGCGTGAAAGTGCAGCCCCACGAAGCCAAACGATCTGCCGCCATCGGCGCGTTCCCAGGACCACGCGGCCATCTCGTCCTTACCCTCAATCCTCGACGTGAACAGCGGCTGAATCCCGGGGACTCGATCCAGGGCGTAGTAGATTTCGTCATGGACCTTGATGTCGCCTATCCCCCGGAGAATGGGATGGTCAGGCACAACGCGCTTCAACTCGGTGGATAGAACCAAATACTTTCGCTGCGGACCCCCGCGCGTGGCACCCAACAACTCGAGCTGGCCCTGGATATATTTCGCGTCCTTCGCGCCTACACTCCAGTGCAACGCCACGATGGCTCCGCCGCGCGCGGCCAGTCGCTTGAGCGCCGCGTGCCGTTGCGGCTCCGTCTGCATCCACTGCGCGCCTTGAGTCACGAGCATGACAATTCCGTCGGCTTGATCGATGCGCTTTGGACCATCCGCCCACGGCTCGTCAGCGTTCACCACAGTGATTTGAAGATTCTTCTGCGAACTGAGCAATTCGGCCAACACTCTCGCACCCGGCATGAACTCGTGCGTGGTGGGCGGATGTCCGTCCGGTCCCTGGCCGACGATGAGGAGACGCTTGGGCTCGGCGGCGGAAAGACCGATCGCGAGAATCAACGCCATCAGCGATGTGACCGTCAAAGACCGCGCACTCCTCCGGAGACAGAATGCAGTTTCGATTTTCATGTGGACTCGGAAGAACTAGCAGTTTGGAGCAGGGTTTCAAGTACGTCATTCGTAGTGTCGGTTCTCCCAGGAGCTTCTCCGTCATTCCCGGGTCGGCAAGTCACCGACCAGAGCGGGCCAATGTCCTGCCGCCCATTCGGAAAACACGCCCCGGAATACTGGGTCTCCTTCGCTTTTGAGTCAGCGACGCGGGCTTTGTCCTTGTCCAGCGCCGCCGGGAAGTTCATGCTCTTTCTGTTGTGATAAGACCTGTTCCCATCGGTCGATGCGTCGCGGAGAAAGTTTGCCTCGGCGTTTGCGCGCTCTCATGGATGTCGATGTTTTTCAGCACGATACCTTCCTTGAGAGCAGCGCCGCCGGCAGATCATTGGGCTTCCACGCCGCACCCATCCGTAATTTCCGCCGCCAACAGCTATTGCACCAGTTGCCACGATGGCGAAGTGAAGAAGGGCGGGCTTGATCTCGACGGCATCCTCAGGGACGACCTGATTCGACATTCAGATAAGTGGGAACGGGTCGTCAGAAAACTCCGCGCGCGGCAGATGCCCCCGGTGGGGAAGGAGCGGCCATCGGACAAGGTTTACGATGACGTGGTGGCGCGGTTGTCATCATCGCTTGACCGCGCTGCGGCGAAAAATCCAAATCCCGGTCGCACCGAGACATTCCACCGGCTCAATCGAATTGAATATCAGAACGCCATTCGCGATCTTCTGGCTTTGGACATCGACGCGGCGGCACTGCTGCCGAAGGATGATGCGAGCCATGGCTTCGACAACGTGGGGTCCGGCAATCTTTCTCCGACGCTTTTGAATCGTTACATCTCAGCCGCCGGGAAGATCAGCCGCATGGCCATCGGCGCACCGCGCCGCGCGCCGGGCGGTGACACGTTCCGTATGCCTCCGGACCTGACACAGGAAGAGCACGTCGAAGGACTGCCACTCGGCACGCGCGGCGGCACGTTGCTGAGTTACACCTTTCCACGCGACGGCGAGTATGAAATTCAAATCCGCCTCACCCGCGACCGCAACGAACATGTCGAGGGACTGCGCGAGCCACACGAGCTTGAAGTCCTGCTGGATCGCCAGTCTGTGAAGCGTTTCACGGTGACGCCTCCGAAGGGGAATGATCACGACAGGATCGATGCGCATTTGAAGGCGCGCGTGCCGGTGACCGCCGGGCCGCATCAACTCGGCGTGACGTTCGTGAAGAACCCGTCATCGCTGCTGGAGAATCGGCGCCAGCCTTATCTCGCGCGCTACAACATGCACCGGCATCCGCGCCTCGGGCCGGCCATCTACCA